>OFEU01000027.1_pt1 | contig 258353 bp, 233 predicted proteins | sample 1521221 | NCBI WGS metagenome assembly OFEU01 (sample SAMN03766357, study PRJEB24113) | microbial mat metagenome | isolation source: enrichment culture HLUCC-O from microbial mat sample contains cyanobacterium... | reverse complement strand
ATGCGGTTGGCGATGGCCGTATTATCGCTGATTTCGAGACTTATTCAGAGTCTCCTTATATGTCGTGAATTACAATACATCCTTGCTGTATTCGACTGGCCACAAACAGCAACCTAAAAGTAGCAATAAAAATTGCCAATTGCCTACCTGTAAGCTTTTAATTATGTGATAGTTATCACGAACTTTCTAACTGATTGAACATTCAAAATAGGCCGCATTTTTCATAATTGCTCGCTTGATGGAAGCCAGCGAACATGTCCATATTGTAACCTCTAAACCAGAGCTGATAGGTATGATGAATACTCTTAACAAATCGGGAGGTGCTCATGGGCAAAGTGAAGAATCTGACAATAGGCGGTTTCTTAGTCGCGACAATACTAATTGCCGGCTGCGCCACCGTCGGCCAGGACTTTGCCACTCACAATGTGGACCAGATCGAAATCGGGGAGACCACCCGCGCGGATATCCAGGAAATGTTCGGTGAGCCCTGGCGCACTGGTGTTGAGGATGGCAAGCGCACCTGGACTTACGGAAAGTATCGCTGGTCTGCTTTTGGCGATGCTGAAACAACGGATCTGGTGGTGCGATTCAACAAGGATGGAACCGTGTCTTCCTACGTCTATAACACCACCGAATAAGTGTCGGCCTATCCGGAGATAGTGGAAATGGGTGATCAGCGCGATCCCGCTAATATCGAGGAGTTGCTGGATCGGATTGAGGCCGGGTATGCGGAGGAATCTCACGTTTCCATTGGTGAAATGATGGATTCGGTGGGGCGCAGGACCTTTGGCCCGGTGGTTCTGTTCGTCGGGTTGATTCTGGTGACCCCTTTGAGCGGTCTGCCGGGTATGCCGACTATGATGGGGCTGATCACGTTGTTAACCCTGGGGCAGATTCTGGTGGGCCGACGACATTTCTGGTTGCCGCGCTTGCTGGTGGAGCGGAGGGTGCCGCGCCGCAAGCTTGTACAGGGGCTGGAGCTGTTACGTCCGGGCGCGCGCCGGATTGATCGCCTGATCCGCCCCCGGTTCATCCTGCTGGTCAAGGGGCCGGGGCTCTATGTAATGGCCCTGGCCTGCATGGTCATTGCCACTGTCTTGCCCGCAACCGAGATTGTACCGTTCAGTGCCAGTATCGCGGGCCTGGCGCTTATGATGTTTGGCCTGGCAATGATTTCGAAGGACGGGCTCCTTGCGCTCTGTGCCTGGGGAATTGCACTGGCGGGCCCGGTTATGCTGGCGCGAATTACGTAAAACCGGGGATTCTGAGCTAGATTGTCATAAGAGGAACGCCTGATAATCTGGCGAAAAAGGAGAATCACCATGATACGTCTATTTTATCTGGTCTCTTCGATTGACAGTGCAAAGGAAATCTCCGACGACCTTCACGAGCATGGGGTTACTGACTGGCGTTTTCACATCGTCAGCAAGGACGAAGCAGGGCTCTATACCCATCAACTCCACACGGCCTCGATTCTTGATCGCACGGATCTGCCGAGGTTCGTGGAGCGCGGTGCCATCATCGGATTTATCCTGGCGCTGGCTTTCCTTGTTCCACTGGCATTGCTGGAGATTCTGAACATGCCGGCGGCTGCCTGGATCGCCCTGTTCATCTTTATTGTTGTTGCCGGGGGCTGGGTTGGCGGATTCGGCGGAATCCAGAGTGAGAACTACCGGATTGAGCCATTTCACGAGGATATTGAAGCAGGCAAGTACCTGATAATGGTGGATGCACCGAAGCAGTACGTTCCCAAGGTGAAGGAACTGATGACCAAGAATCATCCCGAAGCAGTCCTCCAGGGCCAGGATTCCAGCTTCAACAATCCGTTTGCCAGCAAGCGTCGTGGGTTAAAGCGGGCGTGACAGGCTGCAGGTACTTTTCCGGAATCACAGCATGAGCAAGACCGGTGTCGTGCTTACCGGTGGTGGCGCCAGGGCGGCCTATCAGGTGGGCGTCCTGCGCGCCATTGCCGATATGTATCCGGACTGGAGTCATCCGTTCAACGTGATCATCGGCACGTCCGCCGGCGCCATCAACGCGATGGCTGTGGCGGGCAATCGCGGGCTCTTTCGGCATAATATCGATCATCTCGAAAAAGTCTGGTCCGAGTTGACCATGGAGCGGGTTTTCCGGGCCGATACCATCAGTCTGATGCGCAGCTTCAGCAACATTGCCCGCAAACTGGTCAGCAGCCCCATCGAGAGCGGGCCGGTATCCTTTCTTAATAATTCGCCCTTGCGGAAGCTGCTGGAAAAGGAAATTGACCTTGATAATATCCGCAAGACCATCCGGGAAGGCCATATCGATGCGGTGGGCCTGAATGCCTGTGGCTATTCCACCGGGCAGAATATCTGTTTCTTTGAGGGGAAGGAGGGCCTGGAAGGCTGGTCAGTTGGCCAGCGAGGGGGCGCGCGTACGGAATTGTCAGTCAGTCATATTATGGCGTCGTCCGCGATTCCCACGCTGTTCAGGCCCGTAAAAATCAACCGTGAGTATTTTGGCGACGGTGTTACCCGGCAGATGGCCCATATCAGCCCGGCCCTGAGGCTCGGGGCCAGCAAGGTGCTGGTTATCGGCGTGAGTGCCAACGCCATGTGCCCACCCCACCGACCAGAGAAGCCCGGAATCCCGACACTCACCCAGGTGTTGGCCCATGTGTTCAATGGCATGTTTCTGGACACACTGGATTACGACATTGATCGCTCGCGCCTGATCAACCAGTTGCTGGAACTGATACCGGAGCAGCGGCTGAAGGAATCCGGGCTGGACCTGAGCCCCGTGGATATCCTGGAAATTTCACCCTCCGAACCCATTAACGACCTGGCCATGAAATACATCGATGCCATGCCCCTGGTCTTGCGGCGCCTTACCGGTGCCTCGGACACAGCGCCATTCTCCAGTGCCAACCTGGCCAGCTTCCTGCTGTTTGATAAACGCTTCTGCCGGGACCTGATTGAGCTGGGCTACCGGGATGGCCAGAGCCATGCCCGGCAGATCGAACGGTTTTTTGCCAAGGATGGCTGAACAATCAGCCCCTTAAGCCATTTACCAGCTTGTCGATGCTTTCCTTGGCGTCCCCAAACAGCATGCGGGTGTTGTCCTTGAAGAACAGCGGGTTCTCGACACCGGAATAACCGGTGGCCATGCCGCGCTTGAGTACCACCACCTGTCGTGCTTTCCAGACTTCCAGTACCGGCATGCCGGCGATGGGGCTGCCGGGATCCTCGGCGGCGGCCGGGTTGACGGTGTCGTTGGCCCCGATCACCAGCACCACGTCGGTGTCCGGGAAGTCGGCATTGAGTTCGTCCATTTCCAGCACGATGTCATAGGGCACATGCGCCTCCGCCAGCAGCACGTTCATGTGCCCGGGCAGGCGACCGGCAACCGGGTGAATGCCAAAGCGCACATTCACCCCCCGGTCCCGCAGGATTTTGGTCATTTCGCTGACCCCGTTCTGGGCCTGGGCCACCGCCATGCCGTAACCCGGCACGATGATCACCGAATCAGCGTTGCGCAGTTCCTCGCACACGTCATCCACCGTGGATTCGTGGACCGTCTGATCGGAATCGACAGCCGCGGAACTGCTGGTGGTCTGGCCAAAGCCGCCGAGAATCACGCTGATAAAGGATCGGTTCATGGCCTTGCACATGATGTAACTGAGGATGGCACCGCTGCTGCCCACCAGGGCACCGACCACAATCAGCAGATCATTGCCCAGCATGAAACCGATGGAGGCCGCCGCCCACCCGGAGTAGCTGTTGAGCATGGACACCACGACGGGCATATCCGCGCCACCGATGGCCATGATCAGGTGGATACCGAGCACCGAGGCAATCACCGTCATCACCACCAGCGCAAGAATGCCGAGTGCCATGCTTTCGGTACCCAGGAACCAGGCCCCGAGCAAGACGCAGGCGATGATCGCCACCAGGTTCATAAGGTGTCGGCCGGGCAAGGTCAGCGCCTTGCTGTCGATACGGCCGTCCAGTTTGCCGCAGGCCACCAGGGACCCGGTAAACGTCACCGCACCGATAAAGATGCCCACGAAGACTTCCACCAGTTTGATGGTGTGCTCGGTACCGCTGGTGGCGATCAGCGGCTCGATGTAGCCGGCAAAGCCCACCAGAACCGCTGCCAGGCCCACGAAGCTGTGGAGCAGGGCCACCAGTTGCGGCATCTGGGTCATTTCCACCTTGTTGGCAATGGGGATGCCGATAGCGGCACCCAGCAACACGGCGATCACAATAGCGGTAATGCCACCGTCACCAACGCTGGCGAGGGTAGCCCCCACCGCAATGATGATGCCGGCAACACCATACCAGTTACCCCGCCGCGCGGATTCCTGGTGGCTGAGGCCACCGAGGCTGAGGATAAAACAGATACTTGCGACCACGTAGGCCACGCTCACCAATCCTGTACTCATATCGGGCGTCTCCTACTTGCGGAACATTTTGAGCATGCGATGGGTGACCCGGAAGCCGCCCCCTATGTTGATGCTGGCAATCAGCACCGCGACAAAGGCCATGATGCCAACGGCGATATTCTCCGCCTGGGCCAGATGCAGAATGGCTCCGATCACAATGATGCCGCTGATGGCATTGGTTACGCTCATCAGAGGGGTGTGCAGTGAGGGCGTTACATTCCAGATCACCTGCCAGCCGATAAAGCAGGCCAGCACAAACACAGTGAAGTGCTGCAGGAAGCTTTCCGGCGCGTGGGCGCCCACACCATAGAGTGCCAGGGCGGTCACTATCAGCAGCGAGCCTTTACCGATCAGGCTGCGCCGGTCCGCGGCTTTTTTCGCCGCCGCTTTCTGTTCCGCAGAGGGTTCTTCCGTGCCGGGAGCCGGCTGGGGACTGACCGGGGCTTCCGGCTTGGGTGGTGGCCAGGTGACGTCCTCACCATTGACCACCGTCAGGCCACGGATAACGTCGTCCTCCATGTTGACCACCGGCTGGCCATCTTTTTCGGGGGTCAGTTCGGTCAACAGGTGAAACAGGTTGGTGGCGTAGAGATCGCTGGCCACCTTGGCCATACGGCTGGGCAGGTCGGTGTAGCCGATGAGCGTCACGCCGTGATGATGGGCCACCTTGCCCGGCTCGGTCAGCTCGCAGTTACCGCCACGCTCGGATGCCAGGTCGACAATCACGCTGCCGGGTTTCATGGACTTCACCATGTCGGCGGTAATCAGTTTCGGTGCCGGTTTGCCGGGAATCAGGGCGGTGGTGATGATGATATCCACCTCTTCCGCCTGCTCCGCAAACAGCGCCATCTCCGCCTTGATGAACTCATCGCTCATCTGCTTGGCATAGCCACCACTGCCACTGCCGTCCTCGTCATCGAAATCCAGCACCAGGAACTCGGCGCCCATGCTTTCGACCTGTTCCTTCACTTCCAGCCGGGTGTCAAAGGCCCGCACGATGGCGCCCATGCTGTTGGCGGCACCAATGGCGGCCAAACCAGCCACCCCGGCACCGATCACCATGATCTTCGCCGGCGGTACCTTGCCCGCTGCCGTCACCTGACCGGTAAAGAAACGCCCGAAGTTATTGGCTGCCTCAATCACCGCCCGATAGCCGGCAATATTGGCCATGGCACTGAGCGCGTCCATTTTCTGGGCGCGGCTGATACGGGGCAGGCTGTCGATGGCAAAGGAGGTAATCTTCCGCGCCGCCAGCTTTTCCAGCAGCTCCGGATTCTGGGCCGGCCAGATGTAACTGACCAGAAACGCCCCTTCCTTCATCAGGTCCACTTCGTGCTTACCGAGGGCGGGGTTTTCCATGGGGGCGCGGACTTTCAGAATGAAATCCGCCTCCTGCCACAGCGACTTGGTGTCGGCGGCGATGGCCGCTCCCACTTTCTCGTAGGCCTCGTCTGAATAGTTCGCGGCTTCGCCGGCACTGGTTTCAACCACCACCTCGTAACCAAGCCCGATGAGTTTATGAACAGAGGGCGGCGTGGCCGCCACCCGCCGCTCATCCTCGAAGATTTCCCTGGGGATACCGATTTTCATTGTTGTTACGTCCTCCGGATTGCCCGATGAACCAGATGTCTGGATACCTACATACTAGTGCAAGATCCCGGATCTGCCCGAAAAACGGAGGGTTAAAACAATACTCAGGAGCGTGATTGCAGCAGCGCCGCCAATGCCTGCTCGGACACACCATCCAGCATCGCACCCCGGAACTGCCGGTTGATAAACCGCTCGGTCTCCTGCTGAATGGCCTCCCGCTGCCCGGGCTTCTCGATGTAATCCATGGCGCGGAAAAGGATATAGCGGATGGTCATGCGGGAAATCTCGTGAATCGTCTCCGGCGGCACGGCACTGACCAGCCGCCGCTCGATAATATCCTCCGCCATCTCCCGGGCACTGGCATCCAGCTGCGACTCCAGGGCCCTCCGGAGTAAAGGCGACGGCCCATGCAGTTCCCTCACTGCCACCGTGGTTGCTGCCGGATTGGCCAGGAAGTAGTGGTACACAAACGTCACCGTGTCATGGGACGCCTGCTCAGACGATTCCGCCATTTGCCGCAGCTCACGAACTCCTGACTTCATGTCCTCTGCGATATAACTGAGTACCTGCAGGCCAAACTCGTCCAGGTTCTTGAAGTGGCGGTAAAAGGTATTCGGGTTCAGCCCGGCTTCCCGGGCAAGTTCCCGAAGGCCGAGAGAAGTAAGGCTGCGGCTTTGGTTGATTAACCGCAGCGCTGCCTGAATCAACTTTAGTTTTCCACCCGTCAAAACGCTCATGAAGTATCACCTTGGCTTGAAGGGGTAATTGGGGAGGCCTTTCCGAAACTGTGCGGAGCCATGGATGGCGGAGCTCAAGCGCCACATGGATGTGCTTGAGCGTGTTTCGGAAAGGCCTCCCCAATTGCCCCAAACTCCCGAACATAAGGACAAAGAGGACAGTCATTTATCAAACCAGGCCATTTGGTAATTTCAGTCTGAGCTGAAGTATACAGCTGTCTACTTCGTTGTGTATACATGTGTATACCGCCAATCATCATGGCGAAACATACAACAACAGGCAAGGCCAGAGCGCCAGCGAACAACGAGGTAGAACATGAGTCAGACAGCACAAATCGCCATCATCGGCACCGGCTTCTCCGGCCTGGGTATGGGCATCAAACTCAAGGAAGCCGGCTACCACAACTTCGTCATCCTCGAACAGAGCGACGACATCGGCGGCACCTGGCACGAAAACCACTACCCCGGCTGCGCCTGCGACGTCCAGTCTGCCCTCTACTCCTTCTCCTTCGAACAGAACCCCAACTGGAGCCGGATGTTCGCCCGGCAGAAAGAAATCCAGGCCTACCTGCGCCACTGCGCCCAGAAATACGGCCTGATGGAGCACATCCGCCTGAACACTCACGTGGCCGGCGCCCGGTTCGACGAAAACACCCAGAGCTGGACGATCGAGACCTGCGACAGCCCCAAACTCTGGGCCTACATGCAGCATGAAGGCCTGAACCCCGGCGACAAACTCGACCGTAAGGACAAGGATCTGCCTGAGTTCAGCTCCTTCAAGGCGGATGTCGTGGTTTCCGGCATGGGCGGCCTCAGCACACCGGCTTACCCCAACATCAAGGGCATCGACACCTTCACCGGCAAGAGCTTCCATTCCCAGGACTGGGACCACGATTACGACTTCAGAGGCAAGCGGGTAGCAGTGATCGGCACCGGTGCCTCGGCCATCCAGTTCGTACCGGAAGTGGCCAAGGACGCCGCCCACCTGGACTTGTACCAGCGTACACCGCCGTGGATCGTACCCAAGCCGGACCGGGAGATCCGTCCACTGGAGCGGATGATGTACAGGAGGTTCCCCCAAACCCTGAACGCCTTCCGCCAGAGCATCTACTGGATGCTGGAGGCCCGGGTGCTGGGCTTTGTAGGCAATCCCCGCATCCTCAAGATCGGCGAGCTACAGGCTCGCCGCCATATCCGCAACCAGATCAAGGACAGGGAACTGCGCAAAAAGGTCACTCCGGATTTCCACTTCGGCTGCAAGCGGGTACTGATTTCCAACAACTACTACCCGGCCCTGGCCCGGGACAACGTGGACGTGCTCACCGATGGCATCCGCGAAGTGCGGGGCAACGTGATTGTGGATAACAACGGCAACGAGCGGGAAGTGGACTGCATCATCTACGGTACCGGCTTCCGCGCCCAGGACCCGATCCCCGCCGGCATGGTATACGGCCGCAACGGCCAGGACCTGCTGGATGCCTGGAAAGACGGCGCCGAAGCCTACAAGGGCAGCACCATCGCCGGCTTCCCCAATTTTTTCATGCTCATGGGCCCCAACACAGGCCTGGGCCACAGCTCCATGGTGTACATGATCGAAAGCCAGATCCAGTATGTGCTGGATGCCCTGAAACAGATGGACAAGCACGGCTGGAAGAGCGTGGAAGTGAAGGAAGACGCCCAGAGCCGATACAACGCCTCGATTCACGCCAAACTGGGGGATTCTGTTTGGCAAACCGGTTGCAAGAGCTGGTATGTGAACGAAAACGGCAAGAACACCACGCTGTGGCCGGGCTTCACCTGGCAGTTCCGCCAGCAGACGAAGCGGTTTGATGCGCAGCAGTATGTGTGTGAGCCCGAAGCGGTGGAAGTAGGAGAGGCTGCGCCTGCATTGTAGGCTGCCTGATCATAGTCTTACCCAATATGGGCAAAATTTTGCCCATATTGGGTAGTCTAATAAGGTTCGTAAAGCTATGCCCCTGGCGCCAACTGCGGAAAATACCAGGGTTCCGCATGTTCAGGAATCTCCCATTTCAGCGGAGAGCGGGTGCTGGTCTCACTCAGCAGGCCGTCCTGTTTCATCTGGTTCAACAACCTGCGTGCGCTGCGTTCGTGCATTCCCGTTAGTGCAATCGCCTGCTTGCGATCAAGGGATCCCTGGATGAAGGCATTGAACAGCACCAGAGCGGCTGTTGATTTCAGTTCGGCATCGACACCCGGAACCCGCTTATCGTTGCGAGCCATCACGTAACGGTCAATTCGTTCCCTGAGCTTTTCGAGTGCGAGCAGGTCTGACATATAGTTTGCCTGGTCGAGGGCTGTGTCCAGAACGAACTCGCAGAATTCCATCAATCCCGTCTGGCTGAGATAGCCTCTGCCATCACTGTTCCCTTGTCTGGGATAATCCGCCCGGGCCAGCGCCGCCTTATAGGTTTCCGCCGATCGCGCCAGACCACGGCTGAGGCACCAGACACCGTAACTCTCAAGCCCGGCGGCTTTCAGTGCGGCATCCGTCCACAACCGGATAACACGACCATTGCCGTCAAGGAATGGATGAATCCAGAGAAAGCGGTGGTGGGCTGCGGCAATGGCGATCAGTTTGTGGTCACCGCTATATTTTCTGGGATGATATTCCTCGCAGAACCGTGGCATTAGCGCGGGGAGGGCCTGATGCTCTGGCGGCACATGCCTACCAATCTCAACGTCACGCTGGCGCCATTGTCCCGGCTCAACCAATTCCAGGAGAGTGCCTTTTTGATCACGAACTTCCCTGAGTGAGTCCGGCACTTGGGCATAGAAGCGCTGGTGAAGCTTCAGCATGAACTCTGGCGAATAGATCTCATCCAGTTCCGGGGCTTTGGCATACAGCCACTTCTGAACCTCGATATGGGCAAGCGATTCCCTTTGCAGGTCACGTTTTACCGGATCATCGCTGTAGTGTCCCTTTTGGGCCTGGCGAATCTCATGTGGCTGTGTTCGGTTACCTTCAATCAAGTTGGAGTAGTAGGAATTGATGACCGCCATGTGCAGTCGAAGGGTTTCGGCGCTTTCCGGAGACAGTTGTCCGGCCAGCCTTGCAGAGATCCGGTTTAGCTCCATGGCCTTGTCTGGCAGGGCTGATTTTCTAAGTGCCTGCTCTCCGGGTACGAAGGGGGCAAGGTCCATTATTGAGGCTGCGGCCATGGAAGTTCCAGTAATTCTGTCCGGTTAATTGTCCGAATTATTTATTTATAAATTATTGAGATATAATGATATTTGATACAATTTAATTAAACTAATAGAATTTTTGTCCGGTTCTGTGTCCGGGTTGATGGTTAGGTTAGCTCACCGATGACTTGATCGCCAGCTTTCCCTACATCATGGTTTTGTATAAGGGAAGCAACAGGAGTGCGCGACATGACCCAACTAACCCTACCTGATAGATCCCGGATTCTGGAGGCTGAGCGGCGTATTCGACCACACCTGGGCGAAACACCGCTTCTGAATGTGCCGGATCTGAATGCCGCAATGTCCCAGCCGCTGGGTTTGAAGTGTGAGAGCCTCCAGCGCACCGGCAGCTTCAAGGCCCGTGGTGCGTTGAACTGGCTGCTGACGGCGTCCGAACACGAGCTCGAGGCCGGCCTGGTGACGGTCTCGGCCGGTAACCACGCCATCGCCCTGGCTTGGGCGGCGGCCATGCAGCATGTGCCGCTCACCGTGGTCATGCCTGAAGGCTCCAGCCCCCTGAAGATTCGCCGTACCAGAGAACTGGGTGCCGAGGTGATGGTTCAAGGCACCATTCAGCAAGCCGTAGCCCTGTGTCACCAGATGCGGGATGAGCAGGGGCTGACCCTGGTGCATCCCTATAACGATGTCCGCATCATGGCCGGGCAGGGCACGGTTGGCCTGGAATTGCTGCGTCAGCAGCCGGTTGTGGATCGGGTGCTGTGCCCCATTGGCGGAGGCGGGCTGATCTCCGGTCTGGGGCTGGCCATCAAGGCGCAGCGGCCGGAGGTTGAGCTGATTGGCGTGGAGCCGGAAGGCGCAGCCACCATGTTCAATGCCTGGCAAAAACAGGATGCCACAGCCAGCCTGGACTCGGTGGCTACCTGGGCCGCGAGCCTGGCGCCAGCGGTGGTGGGGGATTGCACCTACGCCGCCTCCCGCCAGGTGGTGGACCGGATTGTGACGGTTTCCGAGGCGGGTATCCGGGAGGCAACCCGACGGCTGCTGACCGAGGCCAGGCTCTATGTCGAGCCCGGCGCCAGCGTAGGCCTGGCAGCGTTACTGGAAAACCAGGTTCCGCCGGAACCAGAAAAGAACACGGTTCTGATCATTACCGGCGGCAACCTGGACCCGGAGCAGGTCAGTCAGTGCCTGTGACGGGTTAAAGCACCACGCCTAGCTGACCAGCGTGCCGCCATCCACCGCCAGGCACTGCCCGGTGATGTGCCGCCCGGCCTCGGAGGCCAGTAACACCGCCGCACCCTTGAGATCCTCCTCGCCGCCGAAGCGGTTCAGGGGAATGCGCTCGAGCATCTTCTCACCCTGGGCATCCAGCAGCCCCTGGGACATCTTCGACGGGAAGAAGCCCGGGCACAGGGCGTTCACATTGATGTTGTAATGGCCCCATTCGGAGGCCAGGGCACGGGTGAAGTTCACCATGGCGCCCTTGCTGGTGTTGTAGGCGATGGTTTTCATACCTTCCGGGTTGCCGGACAGGCCCGCGATGGAGGCTATGTTGATCACCTTGCCGGTGTGGCGGGGAATCATGCAGCGCTTGCCCACAGTCTGGGTCAGGAAGAAGGCGGCGTTGACGTTCAGGTTCATCACCTTCATCCAGCCTTCCGCCGGGTAGTCCTCGGCAGGGGCACCCCAGGTAGCGCCGGCGTTGTTGACCAGGATGTCGATGTCACCCAGCTGGCTGACCACCTGATCCACCACGCCCGGAATGCCTTCCAGGTCGGAGAGGTCGGCGGCGATGGTGATCACTTCCACCCCCTGGCTTTCCAGGTGCGCCCTGGCCTCGTCCAGCTCATGCTGCTTGCGGGCACTGATGGCGATTCTGGCCCCCAGTTCCCCCAGGGCTTCGGCCATCTGCAGGCCCAGGCCGCGTGAGCCTCCGGTGATAAAGGCGACCTTGCCGGTCAGATCCAGTAACTGTTTTACACTCATGGTGATCTCCTTGGAATATCAGGCGGTCTTTGCCAGCAGGCCATCACTGACCTGGGCCAGGTGATGATTGGCATCGCCGAACAGCAGGTTGATCAGCGTCAGGCGCTTGAACAGGTGGGCGGCGAACATCTCGTCGGTCACACCCATACCACCGTGCAACTGAACCCCTTCCTGGCCCACGTAGCGGGCGGCCTGGCCCACCAGGGTCTTGGCCATGGAGATGGCCTCCCGGCGGCTGGCGCGATCATCGGAGTCCGCCTCGCTGGCAGCCAGGATAGCCATGGTTCTGGCCTGCTCGGTCTGGATAAACATATCCGCCATGCGGTGCTGCAGCACCTGGAACTTGCCGATGGGCACCCCGAACTGCTTGCGGGTCTTGACGTATTCCAGCGTGGCCGCGTTCATGGCGTCCATGGCCCCGACGGCTTCGGCGCACAGGGCCGCGATGCCGAGGTCCACGGTTCTTTCGATCACCGGGAAGGCCTTGTCGATGGTGCCAATCAGGCTGTCGGCACTGACGGTGACGTTGCTGAAGCTGATCTCGGCGGTGCGGTGGCCGTCGTGGGTGGCGAAGTCGTCCACCTGAATACCCTTGGTGCCGATATCCACCAGGAACAGCGAAAGACCGCTTTCGTCGTTGATGCCGCCACTGGTGCGGGCAGAGACAATGAGCTGGTTCGCCTGGCCGCCGTGCAGCACGGTGGTTTTCTGGCCGCTGATCTGGAAATGATCGCCGTCCTTGCGGGCGGTGGTTTGTACATGGCTTAGGTTATAGCGGCCGCCTGGCTCATAGTGGGCCAGAGCCAGAAGACGCTCACCACTGGCGATGCCCGGCAGGATATCGGCTTTCTGGGCATCATTACCGGCATCCCGGATCAGCCCGCCGGCCAGAACCACGGTTGCCAGGTAGGGCTCCACCACCAGGCCGCGGCCGAAGTTTTCCATCACCACCATGGTGTCGATGGCGTTGCCACCCAGGCCGTCATAGTCCTCGGGAAAGGTGAAACCCAGCAGGCCCATTTCCGCGAAGGTGTTCCAGGTGGTTTTGTCGGTGCCGGCGCCCGAGCGGATGATCTCCTGGCGTTTCTCGAAGCCGTACTCATTGGCCACGAAGCGACGCAGGGAGTCGTTGAGCATTTGCTGTTCTTCGGTCAGATCAAAATTCATATCGTCTCTCCAAGCTCTTAGAGAAGCTGAGGGCTCTCTTTACAGGCTGATGGCTCTACAGACCAAGCACAAGCTGGGCAATGATATTGCGCTGGATCTCGTTGGACCCGCCAAAGATCGACAGCTTGCGCATGTTGAAGTAATCGCCCGCTGACGGCGTGGCATCGATCGAGCCCGCACGTGGCCCGTTGTAGTCCAGCTCCAGCGCCTCAGGGATATGGGCAACGGAATCCTGGCCGCCCGCCTCCATCAGCATCTCGAACAGCTGCTGGCCGATCTCGGTACCGCGAATCTTCAGGATGGACGCCTGGGGCCCGGGGCCACGCTTGTCGGTCAGCACCCGCAGAACCGTCAGCTCAAGAGCACGCAGTTCGGCATCCAGCTGCGCCAAACGGTCGCGGAAGCGGGTGTTCTCGATCAACGGCCGCTGACCGTCCTGCTCCTGCCGCGCTACTTCCTTCAGGCGCTTCATCAACGCCTTCCACTGGCCCACGTTAGCCAGGCCGGTGCGCTCATGGCCCAGCAGGAACTTGGCGTAGGTCCAGCCCTGGTTTTCCTCACCGATCAGGTTCTCGGCAGGGACTTTGACGTTGTCGAAGTACACCTCGTTAATCTCATGCTCACCATCCAGCATGATGATGGGCTTCACATCGATGCCCGGGGTGTTCATATCGATCAGCAGGAATGAAATCCCCTGCTGCGGCTTGCCTTCGTTGCTGGTACGCACCAGGCAGAAAATCCAGTCGGCGTGCTGGCCCAGGGTGGTCCAGGTTTTCTGGCCATTGACGATGTAGTGATCGCCTTCCCGCTTGGCGGACGTACGCAGCGATGCCAGATCGGAACCGGCACCGGGTTCAGAGTAACCCTGGCACCACCAGTCTTCGCCGCTCAAAATGCCTGGCAGGAAACGCCGTTTCTGCTCGTCGTTACCAAACGTCATGATGACGGGCCCAACCATGCGCAGCCCAAAATCCAGCTGGCGCGGGGCGCCCGCCAGGGCACATTCTTCTTCAAAGATAATCTGCTGAATCGGATCCCATCCGGTCCCGCCGAATTCGGTCGGCCAGGTGGAAGCCCCCCAGCCTTTCTCAAACAGTATCTTCTGCCACCGCTCGGTCATGGCTTTGTCCGGCCGCAGCCGTTTCTGTACACGCTCTCGGATGTCATCAGGCAGGTTGTCTTCAAGAAACTGTCGAACTTCAGCGCGGAACGCCTCTTGTTCGGGGGTGTAATTCAGATCCATGTTGCACCTCTTGTCTGTTTGGCTGAGGTAAATGGTTTTTTGGCTTTTGGGGCTGCCTGTTGGTTCTTAATGCCGGGTCTGCGGCTTTAGGTGGTTGCGCCAGGCGGGGAGACCCTTTCGAAACACGCTCCTTCGGCACATCCATGTGACGCTTGGGCTCCGCCATCCCTGGCTCCGCACAGTTTCGAAAGGGTCTCCCCGCCCGGCGCTTCGAGTAAGTGCGTGCCTGCTCTTGTCGTTGCATTAGGCGGTTACCGCCAAGCGTTCAAAAGTTGCACCTGTCGGCCATCGCACAAAACTATGGGCGGCTGTTGGGTAGGGGGCTCCAAAACCGTGCGGAGCCATGGATGGCGGAGCTCGAGCGTCACATGGATGTGCCGAAGGAGCGCGTTTTGGAGCCCCCTACCCAACAGGTGCCTCCACCCAAGCAATAGGCAAACAGAGCTTTAGGCAACCTCAAACAATCCGGCAGCCCCCATACCAGTACCGACGCACATAGTGACGACCACGTACTTAACACCCCGGCGCTTACCTTCGATCAGGGCGTGGCCGACCAGGCGGGAGCCGGTGGTGCCGTAGGGGTGGCCGACGGCGATGGCGCCGCCGTTGACGTTCAAGCGGTCCATGGGGATGCCCAGTTTGCGCTGGCAATAGAGGACCTGAACGGCGAAGGCTTCGTTGAGCTCCCACAGGCCGATGTCGTCGACGGTCAGGCCGGCGCGCTTGAGTAGTTTGGGAACCGCGAAGACCGGGCCGATGCCCATTTCGTCGGGTTCGCAACCGGCAACGGCAAAGCCGCGGAAGATGCCGAGTGGAGCAACGCCGCGCTGTTCGGCGATTTTGCTGTCCATCAGTACGCAGGCCGAGGCGCCGTCGGAGAACTGGCTGGCGTTGCCGGCGGTGACCACGCCGCCTTCCATTGCCGAGCGGATCTTGCTGACGCCCTCCAGGTTGGTGTCGGGGCGGATGCCCTCGTCCTGGCTGACGGTGACTTCCTGGCTGCTGAGCTGGCCGGTGGCCTTGTCGGCGACGCCCATGGTGGTGGTGATGGGCACAATTTCGTCGTCGAACTTGCCGTCTTCACGGGCCTTGGCGGCCAGGGTCTGGCTGCGTACGCCGTATTCGTCCATGTCTTCTTTCTTGATGTCGTAGCGCTTGGCGACGGTTTCAGCGGTGTCCAGCATGGACCAGTACAGCTCCGGCTTGTTCTTCGCCAGCCAGGGTTCCATGAAGTAGTTCTGGTTCACGTTCGCCTGCACCGTGGAGATTGACTCCACGCCGCCTGCGACCATCACTGGCACACGGTCCACGGCGATGTGGTGGGCCGCCATGGCGATGGCCTGCAGGCCGGAAGAGCAGAAGCGGTTGATGGTGGCGCCGGCCACGGACACTGGCAGGCCGGCGCGGATGGCGCCCATGCGGGCGACGTCGTTGCCGGTGGAGCCTTCTGGCAGGGCGCAGCCCATCAGCACGTCTTCGATTTCGTTGGGGTCGACTTTCGAGCGCTCGACCGCGTGCTGGATGGCATGGCCGGCCAGGGTGGCGCCGTGGGTCATGTTCAGGCCGCCGCGCCAGGATTTGGCCAGGGGCGTGCGGGCGGTGGATACGATGACAACATCATTGGACATAATAATTCTCCGAAAAAATTCGTGGACCGATTATTTAGCGTCGAAACCCTTGCCTTCCTCAGCGCGCTTCGCGAGCAGCGCTGCGGGCTCCCAGAAACCAGGCTGGGTGTGGCGGTCTTCGGTAAAGGCCTGCATGGCGCGCACCACGTTGGGAAGGCCGACTTCCTCGGCGTAGTGCATAGGGCCACCACGGAACACGGGGAAGCCGTAACCGGTCAGGTACACCATGTCGATGTCAGAAGCGCGCTGGGCGATGCCTTCGTCCAGGATCTGGGCGCCTTCGTTAACCAGGGCGTACACGCAGCGCTCGACGATTTCCTGGTTGCTGATCTTGCGCGGAGTGATGCCAAGCTCGGCGCGCACTTCGTCCACCACCTTGTCCACTTCCGGGTCGTGGAGGGCGTTGCGGTTGCCCGGCTCGTAGCGGTAGAAACCGGCGCCGGTCTTCTGGCCATAGCGGCCCATTTCGCACAGGCGGTCGGCGACCACCATCTTCACCATGTCCGGGTTTTCCTCGTACTGGCGCTTGCGGATGGCCCAGCCGATGTCGCCGCCGGCCAGGTCTGCCATGCGCAGCGGGCCCATGGCAAAGCCGAACTTCTCGATGGCCTTGTCGATCTGCTGCACACTGGCGCCTTCCTCTAGCATCAACAGGGCTTCCCGCTGGTACTGGTTGATCATGCGGTTGCCGATAAAGCCGTCGCACACGCCGGAGACCACGGCGGTCTTCTTGATCGCCTTGGCCAGTTTCATGGCAGTGGCCAGCACGTCCTTGGCGGTTTTCTCACCGCGCACCACTTCCAGCAGCTTCATGATGTTGGCGGGGCTGAAGAAGTGCAGGCCGATGACGTCTTCCGGCCGCTTGGTAAAGCTGGCGATCTTGTTGAGATCCAGGGTGGAGGTGTTGGAGGCCAGAATGGCGCCTGGCTTGCACACTTCGTCCAGCTTCTCGAACACGGACTGTTTCACGCCCATTTCCTCGAAGACGGCTTCGATCACCAGATCCACATTGCTCAGGTCGTCATAGCTCAGAGATGGGGTCAGCAACGCCATCTTGGCCTTGGCGTCGTCTTCGCTCATGCGGCCCTTCTTCACCCGGCCTTCATAGACCTTCCGGATGGCTTCAACGCCACGGTCCAGGCCTTCCTGCTTCATTTCCACCAGGATCACCGGGATACCGGCGTTGAGGAAGTTGATGCTGATGCCGGTGCCCATGGTGCCGCCGCCGATCACGCCCACGGTTTTAATGTCACGAACCGGAGTGTCAGAGGGTACATCGGCAATCTTGCTGGTCAGGCGCTCGGAGAAGAACGCGTGGCGCAGGGCACGGGATTCCGGTGTCTGCATCAGGTTTACGAAGGCTTCGCGCTCCACTTTCATGCCCTTGTCGAACGGCATGGTTACGGCGGCTTTCACGGCGTCGACGCACTTGAGGGGCGCCGGGTAGTTCTTGGCCATGGCACCCACGGTGTTGCGGGTGAACATGAAGAAGCCTTCCGGATTCGGGTGCTTCGCTTTCAGGTCACGCACTTTCTTCAGCGGCAGGTTTTCGCTGACCACCTTGGTGGCGTAGGCAATGGCGGCATCAAGCAATTCGCCATCGACAATTTCATCGAACAGGGCGCTGCCCTTGAACTGCTTGGCGGGCACCACACTGCCGGAGACGATCATGTTCAGGGCATGCTCGGCACCAATCACGCGCGGTAGGCGCTGGGTACCACCGGCACCGGGCAGGAGGCCCAGCTTCACTTCCGGCAGGGCAATCTGGGCATCCGGCTTGGCAATGCGGTAATGACAACCCAGGGCCAGCTCCAACCCGCCACCCATACAGGCACCGCTGATGGCAGCGATCACTGGCTTGCGGCTGGTTTCCACGTAGTTGATGACGGTGTTCAGGTTGGGTTCGGCGGTGGCCTTGTCGGTGCCGAACTCACTGATGTCGGCGCCACCGGAGAAGGCACGGTCGGAGCCAATCAGCACAACGGCTTTCACCGCATCATCGGCTTCGGCTTTGAGAATGCCGTTCACAATGCCCTGGCGCAGGGCCAGGCCCAGGCCGTTGACCGGCGGGTTGTCGAGTCGGATAACGGCGATATTGCCGTTAAGGTCGTAATGGGCGGTACTCATTGGGCAGCTCCCTGGTACTGGAATCGGGTTAATCGATGGTGTGAAGACCCTTGCTGAAATCTCCATACACTGGTGTATTGTTGATCCATACACTAATGTATGTTCCAGATGCGGTCAATGGTTTAAAGTTCTCGTATCCACCGCTGAACATCGAAGTAAGCGGACAGGCCTTTCCAGAACCGTCCGGAGCCATGGATGGCGGAGGCCGAGCGTACAGGGATGTATTTACAGCGTGTTCTGGAAAGGCCTGTTCGCTTACGAATGCACGGACTCGCAGTCTAGGGATGTAAAATGCACTGCCCAAAGCCAGCAACAGGATGCAATTCCAGAATGACTGACGTCAGACCAACGAAAACCAGTCGCCGAACATCCAAAGACAAAGCCCAGCTAACCCGTGATAACTGGCTGGACGCTGCGGCGGGAGAGATTGCCGCCGGCGGCTTCAGCAACCTGCGGGTGCTGACATTGTCGAAAAAACTGGGGGTGACCCGAGGGAGCTTCTACTGGCACTTCAAGGACCATGAAGACCTGGTGGTGAGTTTTCTCAATCGCTGGCGGGACCGCCGGATTCACGAATTGCAGTACTGGAAGCCCAAAGGCGGCGATGTGGAAACCGAGTTGCGGCAGATTCTGGAGCTGCTGCTGACGGACGCGTCCCGCAACATCCGCCGGCTGCAGGTGGAGCTGGCGGTGCGGGACTTTGCCCGGCGCAACGACTATGCGGCGGACCTGGTCAATGAAGTGGATGAAGCCCGGATCAATCAGAACTGCGAACTCTATGAACGCCTGAGCAGCGACCCCCAGCGCATCCGGGATCTGTCCCTGCTGATGTATGTGGCTACCATCGGATCCCAGGTGGTGCTCACGGGCAAGAAGGGGGATGCCGAAACCATCCGGCGAGTGGAAGACCTGATGGCGCGGCTCGCCCTGGGGCAGCGTGATGACAGCTAGATGGCTGGCTCTGCTGGCGCTTGGCCTCAGCACCGCTGTTCATGCCGCCGATGATGCCTGCATGGAAAACGCCAGGACCGATCTGGAAAAGCTCTATTGCCAGGTGGTCAGCGAGGGGCAGGGTGCGGGGCTGCCGTCGCCCACGGACTTCAGACGCAACGACCCGCAGGTGCAGGCGCTGCTCCTGCGCCGCCCCGCCGGCCGACTGGGCCTGGACGTGCCGGAACCCGGTGCGCCGGCAGAGCCGGAAGCCGCTTCCAGGCCCGTTGAAACAGAACCGGAACCTGACCGTTCGGAGCCCGAGGCGGATCAGCCAGAAACCGGATGGTTGGCGGACTGCCGCCTGCAGGGAGAGCGCATTACCTGTCCACAACGGCAGTACAACCTGGCCATGAACCAGCCCAACAGCAAGCTGGCCGCTGGCGTTCTGGGTGAGGGCAATCGTCTGGGGCTGAGCCAGTTCCAGGGCAGTCGCAATGACGAAGAGACTGTGCGCCGCTACCTGTCCGATGCCTACGACCGCTATATCCCGAAAATGGTGGATATAGGCCTGGGCGCCAACACCATGAGTTTCACCGCCTTCCACAAGGCGTTCCAGACCATGGAGGCCGGCGGTGTCGACTTTGCCCAGCGCATGGAGCGGACCTATTCACTGCTCAAGCAGGACAAGAAGACCCTCGGGGTAAAGTCCCGTTATCACGACAGACTGCCAGAGGACCTGTCCCTGTGTACGGTGATCAATCCCGACATCATCGTGTGTGATGACGTGGGCACCAACTGGGTGTACGTCAGCCCATCGCGCCAGTGATTCAGTCGGTCTTCAGAAAATCGTTGAGGTAGCCGGCGACAGCCGCGGGCTGTTCTTCCTGCAGAAAATGTCCCGCTTCCACCTGCTCCACCCGTATCGACTCGAAGCACTCCTCAATATGGTTGAGGTATTCGGGAATGATCACCTTGTCCTTGTTGCCGTAAACATACATTGCGGGCATCGGCCAGCGGTGGCCTGCGGTGGTGGCCCAGCGTTTGGCGTCTTCGGGGAAGGTGCGGTAGTAATTGGAGCTGGTGCGGGCGGTGCCTGGTATCCGGAAGGTTCGCAGGTACTCGTCCAACGCGTCCCGGGGGAAGGGCTCCCTGTTCCAGGTTGTCAGGAAGAACCCCAGCCAGGCCTCTTCGGCGCCGGGGATCATTGCCTCGGGCAGGTCCGGGGTCTGCATGAAGTGCTGGTACCAGTAGGCGGCGCCACTGCCGGCGCGGACCTTCTCGATGACTTCCCGGTTGCCCCGGAGGTTGTTGATGATGGCAATGTTCATGATCACCATCCGGCGCACCCGGTCGGGGATGGCCAGCGCCACTTCCTGGGCCACAATGCCGCCCCAGTCATGGCCCACCAGCTGGAAGTCTGTGATACCGATACTGTCCAGCAGGCTGATCACGTCCTGTGCCATTGCCTGTTTGCGGTAGTGTTCCTGTTCGGGGGTGCGTTCACTGTCCCCCAGCCCCCGCAGGTCCGGCGCAATGATACGAAAGCCCGGCTTCAGGTGGGCCGCCACATGCTCCCAGCAATAGGAGCTCTCCGGCCAGCCGTGGATCATCACCAGCGGCTGGCCGTCGGGCTGGCCCCCTTCCCGCCAGGCGAAGCGGCCACGGGGTGTCTGTTGCTGTTTCGGGTCGGAAAGTTGCATTCGCTGGCTCCTCGGAATTTGCTCGAGACTGGGGTGCAGTGGGATGATACCTACCTTATCCTTGCTTGCACCACACCTGACAGGAACCCCATGCCCGGTAAAAACTCTACCCGCCTCAACAAATACATCAGCGAGAGTGGCATGTGTTCCCGGCGGGAGGCAGACCGCTATATCGAGAATGGCAACGTGGCCATCAACGGCAAGGCTGCTCAGGTGGGGGATCAGGTCATGCCCGGTGACCGGGTCACCGTCAACGGCCAGCTGATCGAGCCCCGGGACGAGGAAGACCTGATTTTCATCGCCCTGAACAAGCCCGTGGGCGTGGTCAGCACCACCGACCCGGCGGAACCCAGGAACATCGTCAACCATGTGGGCCACGGCGAGCGGATTTTCCCGATTGGCCGGCTGGACAAGGACTCCCAGGGGCTGATCTTTCTGACCAGTAACGGCGACCTGGTGAACAAGATCCTGCGGGCGGGCAACAACCACGAGAAGGAATACCTGGTCACCGTCAACAAGCCGGTGACCGCGGAATTCGTGCAGGGTATGAGTTCTGGCGTACCGATCCTGGGTACGGTCACCAAGCGCTGCAAGGTGGAGAAGGTCTCCCGCTTCGTGTTCCGTATCATCCTGGTCCAGGGCCTGAACCGGCAGATTCGCCGCATGTGCGAGTTTTTTGATTACGAGGTCACCAAACTCGAGCGGGTGCGCATCATGAACATCAGCCTCAAAGGGCTGCCGGTGGGCGAGTGGCGGGACCTTGGGGAAAAGGAGCTGGCGGGCCTGTTCGACATGATCCGGGACTCGTCATCGGAAGCCAGCCCTGACACACGCAGCGAGACAAAGAAGCCGGCCGCGAAGAAACCAGGGAAAAAACCCGGTAAACCGCCCCGGGACGGGCGCAGCAAGAACGGGAAGGCGGGGCCTCCGGGGAAAGCAGGAAAGCCGCCTGCCAGGCATGGCAAGGCCCCACGGCCGGGGAAGCCCGGGAAACCCGGAAAATCACGCAAGCCCCGGCAATCCAGTGTAAAACGCTAGAATAGGTTCACTTCCGTACGGCACTCAGGCGCCACTGCCGCTATGCTATGTCGTTTTTAACCTGGCCGGATGTTCTGAATGTTTGAAGCGTTTTTCAGTACCTACATCAGCAGCACGATTCGTTTCCTGTTCCTGCTGGCGCCCTTCTTTGTGGTGACCATGTTCCTGGCGTTGACCCGGGGCCTGCCGGCGGCGGAGAAAAGCTCGATTATCCGCCGCTCCACCGTCTCGGCACTGATCCTGGGGCTGGTGCTGTTCTTTGCCGGTCCGTTGTTATTCAGCGCCATCGGCATCACCCTCAACTCCTTCCGCATCGGCGCCGGCAGCCTGCTGTTCCTTACGGCCATCAGCCTGGTGACCAGCGGCACCCGCAATCACGCCACCGGCCTGCCGGAGGAGGACCGCGACGATATTGCCGTGGTACCCCTGGCCATTCCGGTGATGATCGGCCCCGCGACCATCGGTGCCATTCTGGTCTATGGCGCCGAGCTGAACAGCGTATCCGAGGTAACCGGCGGTTTGCTTGGGCTGATGTCGGGACTGGCAATACTGGCTGTGCTGTTGCACCTTTCCGGTTACCTTGAGAAAGTGCTGGGTAAGACCGGTTTGAACATACTGTCCAAGATCAGCGGCCTGATCCTCTCTGCCATGGCGGCGGAAATCGTGCTCACGGGCATCGCCGGATTCATGGCATCGGTTTAACGATCTTTCGGGGATAGTCAGGAATTATGACCATATCGACTGTTGAACATAACCGGTTGCGCCAGAGCTTTGAGGGCATGTCGTCGGTATGGCTGTTTGGTTACGGTTCCCTGATCTACAAGGTGGATTTTCCCTTTCTGGAACAGCGCCCTGCGACCATCGAAGGCTGGGCAAGGCGATTCTGGCAAGGGTCTCACGATCACCGGGGAACGCCGGACGCCCCGGGCCGGGTTGTGACGCTGATCCGCCAGCCGGAGGCAAAGTGCAAAGGCATGGCTTACCGTGTATCCCCGGAAGTGTTTGAGCACCTGGATGTGCGGGAGAAGAACGGCTATCTGCGCTTCAGCACCCCCATGGCGTTTGAGGATGGCAGCAGCACCGACGGGCTTGTGTATATTGCCACCGAAGACAATGCCGCCTTTCTGGGGCCGGCCTCGTCTGCTGAAATAGCCCGTCAGATCGCAAACTCTGCAGGCCCCAGCGGCCCCAACAGCGACTACCTGCTGAACCTGGCCGAGGCGTTGCGTGCCCTTGGCGATCACGACCCCCATGTGTTTGAACTGGAATCCCACCTGCGCTGAGGCAGCCAGAGAGGTCAACGGACGGTTGCTTCTGTAAAGACTGTCAGCGGCCACGTAAAAGAAGTGCAAAGGCGCCTCCGATCGCCTGACATCTCCCGGCAATTCCGTACTCTGAACCCAGGGAGCACACACAAACTGTCCGTGGGTGCTGGTATCCGGGATCTGAGAAGATCGGGGAGAAGAACGATGAAAAAATTTCTGATTGGCAGTTGTCTGATTGGCCTGATGATGGCCACCGCACCCGCCATGGCGGATTCCTACAAACGCCAGGATCACCAGGCGGGTTACCACCAGAAAGTGGACCATGGCAAGGGAGCGCCCCAGCACAAGAAGCTGTTGTCCTCGGAGCATCGCGACAAGCATGCCTACCATGGCTACCGGGACCGCAAACACGGTTACAAGGACCGCAAGCATGGCTGGAAACACAAGAAATACAGCAAGCGGCACCACGGCTGGAAGCAAAAGAAATATCACCAGCGCAAGCACGGCTACCATGGCCAGAAGCGTCACTGGAACAAGAGCCGCTATCACCGCAAGCATGATCATGGCACACGCTACCGCCTGCGCTACAACGGCGCGTATCCGGTAGAGCATCAGGTTTTGCAGGGTGCTCAGCTGCTCATTGATGTGACCCGCCGCTGATTGTCGGGATTAAAGCCCCTCGCCGGCGCCCCCGAGCGGCGCCGGCTCTGCAGTCCGATCAGTAACAGCGGCACCACGATCATGGTGCTGCCGGCCAGGAACCACAGGTCGGGAACTTCCGAGAACCAGATCCAGCCAATGCCTACGGCCCAGATCAGCCCGGTGTACTCGGCGCTGGTTACCTGGTTGGCATCCACCTGCCGGTAGGCCAGCAGGACGGTGATGTTGTAGCCCAGGATAAACAGGGCGGACCCGAGGGCGCTGACCAGGATAGAGCTGTCCCAGGCTGCGCCTTCCCATAAGGCGAGGGCGCCGGCGGCCGGTATGATCAGCACGTAGTTCAGGAACAGTTTGTGTACCGTTGACTGTTCGCGGGGCAGCTTGCGTACCATGACGGCGTTGATAGCCAGGGCAAAGGCCGAGGCCAGTGCAGCGATGGCCGCCCAGTTGAATTCCATTGGTCTCAGGATGACGATGATGCCGCCGAACCCGCTGAACACGGCGGTGACGCTCAGGGGGGTGAGTTTTTCCCGGAACACGATGACGGACAGCACCATGACCAGTATCGGTGCTGCGTAGAATACGGCGTTGGCGGTGGCCAGGGGCAGGTTTGCCAGGGCGACGACCATGCACAGGATGCCGACGAGGTGCACGTGGGCGCGGATGGCGTGGATCCTGAAGCCGGTAAACAGGTGCTTGCTGTTGAGTTGTCCTGCCAGGGGCAGTAGCAACAGCAGGGTGATGACGCAGCGCAGGAAGGCAAACTGGAATATGGGGGCGCCGGGTTCCATCAGTTTGATGAACACATCCGATATGATGGCCATGGCGTTTCCGATCACCAGCAGCAGGATTGCACTGTTTACGGTTTTGCCTGACATGAAAACTCCTATTTCTATAGTTACCCGGAAGTTGGGAGTTTGAGCCAGCGGGGAAGGCCTTTCCGAAATACGCTGTAAATACATCCCTGTACGCTCGGGCTCCGCCATCCATGGCTCCGCACGATTTCGGAAAGGCCTTCCCCGCTGACTCCCGTACTCCGGCGATATGCCTCGTTGGGAGCATTCGTCGAGAGAACTACCCGCTCGGCTCCCCGACCTTGAGAAAGCATTCTATGCTTGTGCTAATATCCGATAAAATGATCTTTAAACAGTTGCTATTAGAAAAATAGATAATGAAGCTTCCACCCCTGAAATCCCTCCCCGTATTCGAAGCCGTTGCCCGGTTGAACAGCTTTTCGCTGGCCGCCGAGGAGCTGGCGGTGAGTCAGAGCGCGGTCAGTCATCAGATCAAGCAGCTGGAAACCTACCTGGGTGAAAAGCTGTTCTGGCGCAGCGGGCGCACGCTGGCGCTGACCGACGAGGGGCGGCAGTATCTGGACGGGGTCGGGTCGGCGTTGTTGCAGATTGAGCGGGTGAGCGAGCAACTGCTGGGGCATGAGGAGTCGCGGTTGCGGTTGTCGGTGTTCAGTTCGTTTGCGGTGCGCTGGCTGGCGCCTAGGTTGCCGGACCTGCAGAGGCTGCACCCGCAACTGGAGCTGTCGCTGGAGATGAGCAGCGAGAATCCGGTGCTGTCGGACCGGGTGGCGGATTGTTTTATTACCATCAAGCCCTCGTCGGCGGCGTTCAGTTATGAGCTGCTTTACAAGGAACGCCTGTTTCCGGTGTGCAGCCAGGATTACTGGCAGCGGATTCGTCGCGAGCTGGCGCTGGATGAGGTGGATGGCGATGCCGTGTCGTTGACGCCGGAACAGATAGCACAATTTCCGCTGTTATCCACCCACAGTATTTACGACAAGGAGGGTGGCGACTGGGAGGCGTGGTATCACGAGGCGGGTCTGAAGTTGCCCGCATCGAGCCGGTTGCTGCATTCGAGCCATATGCTGCTGTCGCTGGAGGCCGCGCGGTTTTCCCAGGGCATCGCCCTGACCAATGATTACATGATGAGCACGAAAAAAGATGCCGGAGATTTCGTGCGGTTACCCTGCCACTCGATCATGACTGGAGACAAATTCTACTTCGCCTGGAAAACGAGCCGGCGAAGAGAAAAAGGGATACAGATTCTAAGACGATGGCTAGTCGATGAAGCCATTCAGAGCGGCTTGAGGAACAAAAATGAAGACAACTGAAGGCTAGGGCGTTTGGCTGGAAGGGGCCTCCCGAAACTGTGCGGAGCCATGGATGGCGGAGCTCAAGCGCCACATGGATGTGCTTGAGCGTGTTTCGGGAGGCCCCTTCCAGCCAAACGCTCCCCGAAACTCAGAAAGCCAATTTGACGGTCACTCTTCCTCCCTGGGCGGCCGTTCCACAACCTTGCGCTTGCCTTTGGCACAACGCGACAGCGCTTTCAGGCCATCGGGCTCAAAGGCATCAACCCGGATAACGTCATAGAGCGCTTCCAGCGCCTCCAGCAGCTTGTCGCACTCCTCGCCTTTCACCACACCCTGCTCACAGGCCCAGTCCACCAGCTCCTTGCGCTCATGGCCCATCAGCAGGTCAATGCCGCCCAGCTCGTCCTCGTCCCGGTTGCGCAGGGCTTCATGCAGGCGCTCACGCATGTCGCGGGTTTCGTTGGCCAGCCGGTAGGCATTCAGTACACGGCCAAGAGGATCGTTCGGGTCGGTGTTGATATAGCTGCCCCGGCTGATGCGCTGGCGCAGCGGTGTGTCCCTGACAATACTGGCGGCCACCTCGGTGCCCAGCCTGTCATCCGGTCCGTTCAGGCCGGTTGCGCCCAGCGGGAATACCAGCACTCTCAGGGGCCAGCGCAGCAGCGGTATCGGGAAGTTGATGATCAGCTCACGCATGGAGGTTTTCAGGTCCCGCAGGCTGGTCTGCAGGCACCAGTCCACCAGCGGGCGCTGGTCGTCCGGATAGCCCTCCTCGTGCCATTGCTTGATGACAGCAGAGGCGTAATACAGGTGCACCAGACAGTCTGCCATGCGGCCAGAGAGGCGCTGGCGTGCCTTGAGGCCGCCGCCAACGGTCAGCAGCGTAACGTCGGTCATCAGTGAAAACGCCGCCGAGAAACGGGCCAGCTGGCGGTAGCTGGACTGGATATTGCCTTGGCGGGGCACCGGTTCCAGGAAGCCGCCGGTCAGGGCGAGCACGAATGAACGCAACGCGTTGCGGGTGGTGTGGGCGATGTGACGGTAGAAGATGCCGTCAAATTTCTCCACGGCCGCTTTCTTGTCCTCCATGCCCGCCGCTTCAATTTCTTCCACAATGAACGGGTGGCAGCGGATAGCACCCTGGCCGAACACCATCAGGCTGCGGGTGAGAATGTTGGCGCCTTCCACCGTGATGCCGATGGGCACCGCCTGATAGGCCCGGGCCAGGAAGTTGCGGGGGCCGGTGATCACGCCCCGGCCGGCCACCACGTCCATGGCATGGTTGATCACCGTGCGCATCAGGTCGGTATTGCGGTACTTGAGCACCGCCGAGGGCACGGACGGGCGTACGCCCCGGTCCAGCATGCCGGCGGTCAGCAGCCTGGCGGCGTCCATCATGTAGGTGTAGCCGGCGATGGGTTCCAGCGCTTCCTGAACCCCTTCAAACTGGCTTATGGAGCGGCCGAACTGTTCCCGGGTCAATGCGTAGGAGCCGGTTGCCAGGCTGGCCACCTTGCCGGCACCGGTACCCAGGGCGGGCAGGGAGATGGAACGGCCGATGGACAGGCATTCCAGCAGCATCTTCCAGCCCTTGCCCAGCATGTCCTGGCCACCGATCACCTGGTCCATGGGAATAAAGACCTCGTTACCCCAGGTGGGACCATTCATGAACACGGTATTCATGGGCAGGTGGCGGGGGCCGGAATTCACACCCTCCAGATCACTGGGCACCATGACACAGGTCACGCCGATGTCATCGGATTCACCAAGCAGCTTGTCCGGGTCGTACACCTTGATGGCCAGGCCGATCAGCGTGGCCACCGGCGCCAGGGTGATGTAGCGCTTGTTCCAGGTGACTTTCAGGCCCAGCACTTCCTTGCCGTCCCACTGGCCCTTGCAGACGATGCCCTTGTCGGGAATGGCGCCGGCGTCGGAACCGGCGACCGGGGAGGTCAGGGCGAAGCAGGGGATCTCCTCGCCCCCGGCCAGGCGGGGCAGATAATGTTCTTTCTGGGCATCGGTGCCGTATTCCATCAGCAGTTCGCCCGGGCCCAGTGAGTTGGGCACCATCACCGTCACGGCCGCGGATACGCTGCGGGTGGAAATCTTCATCACGATTTCCGAGTGGGCGGTGTGGGAAAAGCCCTTGCCGCCCTGCTCCTTCGGGATCATCAGGCCGAAGAAGCCGTTCTCACGAATGAACTTCCAGACCTTGTTGGGCAGGTCGTATTCCTCATGGGTGATCTTCCAGTCATCCAGCATGGCGCAGAGCTTTTCCACCGGGCCATCCAGGAATGCCTGTTCCTCGCTGGACAGGTGGGCGGGCTTGGCGTCGAGCAGTTTCGACCATTCCGGCTGGCCGGAAAACAGCTCGCCATCCCAGTCCACCGTGCCCGAGCGAAGTGCTTCTTCCTCGGTTGCCGACAGTTTTGGAAGCCTACCGCGGACCCAGCCCAGCAGGGGGGCGCTGAGTTTTTCACGACGCAAGTCGCCCGGCAGCACCAGCACCAGGCTCAGGGCAAGAAGGCCACCGCCAAACAATAGGCTCAGGATATGCCAGCCATCCTGGAACAGTCCGATAACCGTCGCGATAACAAGAACAGCGGCGGCAGTGGTGCCACCAATACCAAGGTAAATCAGTACCAGCGCACTGAGCAGGAGAAGCAGAACACTCATGGGGTGGATCTCCGTATCAAAATGAAATTCAACCTGAATAGTCTTACCTTCGGCCAAAGCCTCAATGGTTGCAAGCGTATCCGGCGGTTATACCGGCTAATCGCCCTGAAATGTAACGATATGTAGCAATGAAAATAATTGTAAAAGAGCATCATTTTCTGGTTGAACGATTGATCTGATTTTGAAGGACCAATGAATACATAGGTTCGATTTATCGTTATGAGATGCCGGAGTAAACGATGTTCAATCAGCTCACTGTTGCGAAACGCCTGGCCCTGGGTTTCGGTCTTATCCTTTCCCTGATGGTGCTGGTCAGCCTGATTGGCAATCACCGAGTCGGATTTATTGACCGCACACTGACCGAAGTAGGTGATGACGCAGCGGTGAAGCAGCGCTATGCCATCAACTTCCGGGGCAGCGTCCATGACCGCGCAATTGCTATCCGCGACGCGGTGCTGATACGGGACGACAGGGCCCTGAGGGGTCCGCTTCAGGACATTGATCGGTTGAAGGCCTTCTATGTGGAATCCGCCCGGCCCATGGACGAACTGTTCAGGTCGGCCGGGGCAACAGACAGGGAAAAGGAGCTGCTGGCAGACATCAAGGAGATTGAACGGGAAACCCTGGCGCTGACTGAGGAATTGCTGGACATGCGTCAGCAGGGCCGAACCGATGAGGCCCGGGAGTTCCTGCTGGATGAGGTGTCACCCGCCTACACAACCTGGCTCGATCGCATCAATGCGTTCATTGACCATCAGGAAGACTTCATAACCATCAACGTTGATGCGGTGAGGGATGCCGCCGGAGACTTCAACAGAATGATCTTCCTGGTGACCGGTATTGCCGTGTTGCTGAGTATCTTTGTGGCCGTTCTTATTATCCGCAAGATCCGTTCAACCCTGGGGGCGGAGCCGGATGAAGTGGCTGATGCCATTCGCCGGCTCTCCGACGGCATACTGGATCAGGATATCCAGACCAGGTATCCGGACAGCGTCATGGGTGCCCTCAAGGAAACGGTGGAGCAACTGGCCGGAATTATCCGCGAAGTCCGGCAATCCGCCACGGAACTTTCCAGAAGCTCTTCAGAGTTGTTGTCGACTTCCGATAACAACAACCGCCAGATTCGCATCCAGTCCGAGGAAGCGGAACAAATGGCAACGGCCATCAACCAGATGGCAGCCACGGTAAATGAGGTGGCGGGATTTGCCTCCAGTGCCGCCACCGCGACAGGCAAGGCTGATCAGGAAGTGGAAACCGGTAACCGGGTGGTCCAGGAAACGGCTGTGTCCATAGGCGAACTGGCAGACACCCTCGAAAAAGCCGCTATAACCGTACACCGGGTATCCGACGACAGCGCCAACATCGAAAAGATCATTGAAGTCATTAACGCCATTGCCGAACAGACCAACCTGTTGGCGCTGAATGCGGCTATCGAAGCGGCCCGTGCCGGCACTCACGGCCGTGGCTTTGCCGTGGTGGCCGACGAGGTGCGTTCACTGGCAACCCGTACCCAGGATTCCACCCGCGAGATCCAGGAGATGATCGGCAAGCTGCAGAATGGGGCCTCGGAGGCGGCGGAAGTGATGGAGACCAGCCGTGACCTGGCAAAAACCACGGTAGAAAAGACCCGCTCGGCAGAGCAGGCACTGGCGCAGATTCGTCAGGAAGTGGGCGAGATCAACGATATGAACGCGCAGATTGCCAGTGCAGCGGAGGAGCAAAGCAGTGTGGCGGAAGAGGTGAACCGCAATATCAGCCGTATTCACGACTCCACCGTGGAAACCTCGGCCGGGTCCGAGCAGGTGGCCGGTGCCAGCCGCAATCTTGCCACCCTGGCGGAGCAGCTGAGTGGGCGGGTCAGTGTGTTCCGGCTCAGAGGCTGAGGCCGCAGATCAGTAATGCCATGGTGGCCAGCAATACCGCGACATTCACACCCAGAACCGTATTGAGCCGTTGCGGATCGGCAAGCAGTGACGGTAATCGGAAGGTGATCCAAAAGGCTGCCGGCAGCGGTGCCAGTGCAAGGGTGCTCCAGGGGGGTAACCAGCCCGTCACCAGCCCCGCTGACAGCACGCCGTAACCGGCCAGTAACATGATACCGACGAACCTGGCAGCAGCCGGTTTGCCAAGCGCGATGACAAGGTGGCGCCGTCCGGCCTGTCGGTCGGCGTCGGCATCGGGGATCTGGTTGATCAGCAAGAGCTCGCTTACCAGCAGCAGGCTGATCGCGGACACGGTCAGGGCCGCCGGGTCCATCCGGGCATCCAGGGCCACCAGGCTGCCCAGTATCATTACCGGCCCGAAGCCCAGCCCCGGCGCCAGAAGACAAATGACGGGAGAACGGGTAATCCACCGGGTATAGGTCAGTACCAGCAGAACACCGGCCGCGCCGGGAACCAGCATCGGTAAGCCCCGAAGCCAGACAAAATACAGTCCGATTGCGACCACCAGTAATAATGCGCCGGCGGCAGCAAATAACACCCGCTTCGCGGCGGAAGGCAGCTCCGGAAGCGCCCCGCTGCCACCGGAGAACGGGGTACGCTGAGTGATCAGATCCAGCCCCGAGATAAAGTCCTCGTATTCGTTGAGCAGATTGACCGCTGCATGAGCCAGCACCGCACCTGTCAGAACCAGCAGGGTATCCAGTAGTGCCGGCGGTTCACCTTGCTGCCAGGCCAGTGCCACGCCAAGACCCGCACACAGGGGTGCGAGTACCAGGAAATTGGGACGGGAGGCGCGAACGACCGCGGCAGATTCAGACATAGCCGGCAGCGAATACCAGCCCGAGGACAATGGGCATCACTACGAGACTGCCCAGGTTGCTCAGCAATACCAGCGAAGCCACCTTGTGAGGTTCCTGCTGGTACTGCTCAGCCACCATGTAATTGAGCACCGCCGGGGGAAGGGCTGCAAAGACCCACAATGCCGCCACCTGCATACCGGGAAGATCCAGCAGGGCGATCATTGGCCATGCCAGGATCAGCCCCGAGGCCGGGCAGGCAATGGCACCCAGCATGCCCAGCTTCCAGTCACTGAAGTCCACATCGAGCATGCGCACCCCCAGCGCAAACAGCATCAGTGGAATACAGACACCGCCGAGCATGTTCAGGGTTTCCAGTAGCCATTCCGGCAGGGGAATACCCGAGAAATTGACCGCCAGGCCGGCAATGCTGGCAAAGACGATGGGCAGGCGCAGCCGCTTCAGGATCGAGGTGTGGGGGTCCAGCATGTACAGGCCCACTGAAAAGTGCAGCAGCATTTCAACGATGAACAATACGATAGCCGCCGGCAGTGCTGCATCGCCAAAAGCGAACACCAGAACGGGGATGCCCATGTTGCCGGAATTGTTGAACATCATCGGCGGCAGGAAGGTTTTCAGGTTCAGGTTCAGCACCCGCGCCAGCGGATACAGGACAATCCCGGAGCCCAGCACGACCACCGTTGCGGCCAGAGCCAGACCGGTATACTCCTGCAGCGGCGCCTGCTGGTCAGCCAGCACAGCGAACACCAGCATGGGGACGAACAGCTCCATGTTCAGCGTATTCAGGCCCTGGATATCGGGTGTGCGATAGCGACCATAAAGCGCGCCACAGCCGGCAATCAGGAACACCGGCAACATCGTGGACAGGATCTGGGCAACCATGGAAAAGCTCCGAACAGGTACCGGGGTGGAAATCAAACCGTTAGGTTCGCAAGTATTGGCGGCTCCGGGCAAGCAAAACCTGTGACACTGCGACCAAAGGCGGATCGTGCCCCTGTGCCATGAATCAAACACCGGGTTGCAGGGGCTGTCGCTACTGCCACAGAATAAAGCGGCACTTGTCCACATCATAACGGAGGTTTTCCGTGCCCGACGCCTTTGATCTGCCCCTTTCGCGGGAAAACACCTGTTCCGTCAAGTTTGATGCCCGCAAGGCGGTATTCGGCAGGGAGGATGTGATTCCGCTGTGGGTCGCGGACATGGATTTCCCGGCCCCGGAGGCCGTCACTGAGGCACTTGAGCAGCGCGCAAGACACCCTGTCTATGGTTATACACTGTTTCCCGAAAGCCTGTATGAGGCGATGATTGACTGGTTTGGCAATCGCCATGGCTGGGTCATTGAGCGTGACTGGGTGATGATGGCGCCCGGGGTGGTGCCTTCGCTGCATGCCGCGGCAATGGCGTTTGCGGGTAAGGGCGAAGGAGTGATCATCCAGCCTCCGGTGTATCCCCCGTTCTTCAGTTCCGTTCGCAAAACCGGCAGGACAGTGATCGAGAACCCGCTTGAGCAGATGGACGGCCGTTACCAGATGAACCTGGAGCACCTGGAGGCCTGTGCCGCGCGGGAAGATGCCAGGGTATTGCTGCTTTGCTCGCCCCACAATCCGGTCGGTCGGGTCTGGAGCGAACAGGAGTTGCGGGCGGTACTTGAGATTACCCGTCGCCACGGGGTGCTGGTTCTGTCCGACGAGATTCACTGCGATCTGACCTACACCGACAAGCCCGCTCACCACATGCTGGCCAGCCTGGCCACCAGCGAGGATGCCCTGGTAACAGCGGTGGCGCCCAGCAAAACCTTCAACATGCCGGGGCTTGGGCTGTCGGCCCTGGTGGTGCCGGATGCCGGGCACCGCAAGGCATTGAAGGAAGTATTCGATACCATGCACATGAATCAGTGCAATCCGTTCAGCGTTGCCGGCTTTGAGGCGGGCTATCGCCATGGCGGAGAATGGCTGGATCAGCTCATGGCCTATTTGCAGGGCAATCGTGATTTCGTTCTGGACTACATCAAGACAAAGCTGCCGGAGATACGGGTGACCGCGCCGGAGGGAACCTACCTGTTATGGCTGGATTGTCGTGCACTGGAGATGACCGATACCGAACTGAAGCACTTTTTTGTACACAAGGCCGGCATCGGCATGAATCCGGGCCTCAGCTTCGGTGAGGCCGGCGGTGGATTCATGCGAATGAACATCGGTTGCCCGCGGCAGGTGCTGGAAACGGCCCTGGAACAGATCCGGCAGGCGGTGGCACCCGGGCCGAACTGATTCCCCCAACGCCTGCCGGTTGTCCGTTCAGCGATATTTGCGGCGAAGTTCGGTGGTGCGGGTGGCGAGGAAAAGCCCCGCCAGGATCAACAGGCCACCCACAACGTGGAACAGGCCAAGCCGCTCACCGAGGAAAATACCGGCCATCACGGAGGCGAATACCGGGGTCAGGTACATGAAAATGGCGGCCTTCGCGGGACCAATCCGGTGCACACCATGGTTCCAGAATGCGTATGCCAGAATACCGGGGAAGATCGCAAAATACATCATGGGCAGTGCAGTGGCGCGGTTCACCTCGAATCCACCGGAGAAGAACAGCAGGTCCACCAGATAGAAAGGCAGTATGACCAGTGCGCCGCAGGAGATCTGAACCGTGAGAAACGTCAGAGGAGGCAGTGGTACGGCCTGCCGCCGGAGTAACACTGAAAACAGGCCCCAGCTGAAGACGGCCAGAACCATGATCAGGTCGCCGGGCTGCGCCTGCAGGCCGGTCAGCACGGAAAGGTCCCCCCGGGCAACCACCGCCAGGATGCCCAGAACCGCCAGTGCGATCCCCACTGCCTGTATCGGACGGGTCCGGTCACCCAGCAGTATCCATGCAAGCAACGCCACCATGATAGGGATGGTGGCGTTGATCAGGGCAATATTGGTGGCACTGGTTGTGACCGCGGCCAGGTAAAGCAATGAGTTGAAGGCGCCTACGCTGAAGGTGGCGAGGGCCAGTATCGAAAGCCAGTGCTGGCGGATGACCTGCCGCTGACGCCACACACCGGGCAACCCGAAAGGCAGCAGGATCGCCAGGGCGATCACCCAGCGCCAGAAAGACATGGACATGGGTGGAATGTCAGCCACTGTCCCCTTGGCCACAACCGCATTGCCGGCCCAGAATAACGGGGTCAGAACCAGCCCGGTGTAGGCCAGCCACAATGAATTCGGTTTATTGTCAGGCACGCCGGCTCCTGTCTGGGATCAAAGGGCTCCCGCTTTTCTCCGGGAGCCCGACAGGATACTACTCTCCGGGTACTTCTGCCTCCGTACCAACGTGGTAGGCTGCAAAACCGGCCATCACCACCTGATCCACGGCCATGCCGATTACCCGGCCGTTGCTTCTTGCCCTGATCGGGTGCTGCGCGTTGGTGATGGGGTCAGACACATAACCAAGGATTTCACCTTCATCGACATTGGCACCCAGCTTCGTTTCGCTGAACAGAATGCCTCCATTTTCGGCCCGCAGCCATTCCGAGTCGTAGTACACCGGCTCGGGATCCCCCCAGACAAACATTCTGGAGATCATGCCTTCCTTGTCCATCAGGCTGGTCAGGCTGTTGACTCCGGCCTTGATCTGGTCTTCCTGGATACGGAGGGACTCGCCGGCTTCCATGGTGACGGACCGGATGCCCGCCTCAACCGCAGCATAGCGGAGCATGCCCGCGCTTCCGGTGCTGTGCACCACTGCCATACGATCAAACCCGCGGGTAAATTCAGCCACGTCGGAATTGTTCATGTCTGCCCTCAGCTGGGGGAGATTGGTGCGCTTGAGTGAGCCGGTGTGAATATCCACCAGCATGTCACAGTGCCGGATCACGTCCTCGAACAGTGAATGGGCGATCCGGTCTGCGAGACTGCCATCGGTACTGCCGGGAAAGTGGCGGTTAAGATCCCGGCGGTCGGGCAGGTAGCGGCTGCCCTGCTGGAATCCGGGCAGATTGACAATGGGTACGCCGATAACCCGGCCCGCCAGTTTGTCCGGCTCCAGGTCATAAATGGTGCGGCGTATAATTTCGATGCCATTGAGCTCATCTCCATGCACGGCACCTGTCAGGCAAAGATTGGGGCCCGGTTTGGAACCGTTGACCACGAGCACAGGCGTGGGCTGGGAAAGGCCGGCGATCTGTATGTTCGGTGCCCAGGACAGCCGGGTGGAGGTACCGGGTGAAACCTCCGAACCCAGCAGTTCCAGGCTGGTTGCCTCTTCCGGCTCCTGCTGTCCTTCAGCGGGTTGCGAAGCCTCGGACTCTTCAGCAATGGCTTCCCGATTGTCCTCGATCACCTCAAAGGGATCCGCAGAACCGGTTTCCACGGACGGTTCCATGTCTTCCTGCTGTTCCGCCGGTGCGGTGTCATCCGATCCGGATTCCGACGGTTGCAGGGGGCGGGATTGCTCCACATCCTCTACGCTTTCGTCTTCGGCGAGTTCCGCGATGAGTACGTCCTGGTTGTCGGAGTCACCGGATTGCTCGGCGTATGCAGCCTGCGGCGCTAACACGCCAATACAGAGTGTAAGGGTAAAGCCAGCGCGAAACAGTGGTGTCAGCCAGCGGTACAGCATAGTTCCTCTCGGGTCGTCAGCCAGTCGGGGGCCGGTTGTCCGGAATTTGGAGGACAGCCAACAGGATAGGGGCCCCGGACTCCCATGAATACGGCTGTGACAAAGGTTTAATGCCACTTTCATGAAGTCTTTGTGGATTTCCGCAAAATAGCCTATTCATTGAGACTACAGGATGCATATTACGGTTCTGTATCCGTTATACGTCTGTCAGGGAGTTAACAGTATGGATCTTTTGCGTATTCTGGTTGCGATTTTGTTACCGCCATTAGGGGTTTTTTTGCAGGTGGGTATTGGCAAACACTTCTGGATCAACATCCTGCTGACGATTCTGGGGTACATTCCGGGCATCGTCCACGCCGTGTATATCATCGCCAAGAAATAACCGCACTCCTTCTGAGGGGGTGCGGTTGACAGGGCTGCATCCCTGAATCAGGTGTGCTGTGTGGCATGCCAGGTGTCGTCTTTTCGGGACGCCCTGCCATCTGCTTCCAGTTTCAGCAGGTGCGCCAGTGCGGACCGTGAGGCAACACCGTGAATAGCCGCCGGAACGTCATCATACGCCTCGGCGGTCAGATCCCTGAGGCTGGCGGTGGTCAGGCTCTTCAGCACCCGGGCCACCTTGTGCTCCCGGGCCAGCCTGTGGGTGATGAGGTAATCGATCACCGCTTCGGGATGCCCCATCAGGAAACCGTGCGCGGGTGCGATGTAACGCACTGGTTCATCCAGCAGGTCGTAGAGGGATTCCAGGTAGGCCTTCATATCCCCGTCCGGGGGATTGATCACCACCGTGGACCCCTGCATGATGTGATCGCCGGAAAACAGCAGCTCCTGCTCCATCAACAGATAGCACAGGTGATTGGAGGCGTGCCCTGGGGTGTGGAGCACTTTGAGCGTTCCCGCGTCGGTGGCTATCAGATCACCGTCGACCGGTTCTTCATCGGGAACAAAGGTCTGGTCCTGGCTGGCGCCAGCGGGCGCCGGCCAGCCATATACCCGACAGCCGGTGCCGGCCTTGAGAGCCGCCACAGCCGGGGAATGATCCAGATGGGTGTGGGTCACCACCACTTTGTCGATGGCACCACCCGTGAGTTCCAGTATCCGATCGATATGTGCTGAATTGTCAGGGCCCGGGTCCAGCACCGTGAAGCGCTTGTGCCCCAGTACATAGGTGTTGGTGCCCGGGCCGGTCATCATTCCCGGATTGGGCGCCGTCAGCCGCACCACACCCGCTGCCACTTCAACCGGCTCGCCGGGAACAATCTCCGCATGGGTGGAGCCCTCCCCCTCCGGATCCAGCTTCGCGGCCTCGTCATAGGCCGGCGCCCCCGGCTCCAGAATCACGGACTTGCCTTTTTTCAGTGCCGGCCAGGGCTTGCTGGGATATGGCTCGGGCGGGTTGGCGTGAGCGTAGCGCATCAGCGCTTCGGTGGTGTCAAAATCACTCAGAATGCGCAGCGTGCGTATGGTAGGCAGCCCCAGCAGCCGCCGCCCGCAGCGATGGTCTTCCAGCGCCTCCGATGGGCTGATCCAGGCATGGTCTATCGTCTCCACCCCGTCATGGCTGGCAAGCTGGTCATCCGGTGCCACCGTCACGAAAAAGCGCGTATCAAACCGCCGGGGCGGCCCGGGCGGGGTAATCCAGTGGCCGAGATAGGCAAGCCGATCCAGAGGAATTGTCAACTTGTGGCGCTGGCACACCTCCGACAGCGTCAGTTCACCCCGGAACAGCGCATCCCGATCCTCATGAACCGGATGATCGCCTGCAACCGGTTGATCCTGCTCATCCAGCGCCAACAAAACACCGGCTTCCTCAAAACACTCCCGCACCGCGGCCAGCATATAGTCCGCACCGCCTTCGTCGAGACTCATGGTCTGACTGATATCCGAATCGCCCCGACCAATGGCATAAGCCCGGCCCTGAATATCCTGCTCGTCTACAGAGCCACCGGGAAAAACAAAGAAGCCGGGCATGAACACTGCTTCCCAGGTACGCTGCAACAGCAATACCTGCAGGCCTTCGGTAGTGTCTTTTGTCAGAACCAGCGTCGCAGCAGGGCGAATATCCATAGAGTATCCATATCTTTTTGTCAGACTATGGCTGCAGGAAAGAGGTTGGGAGGCTACTGTCAAAACAAGCTCAAGCACTTCCATGTGGCGCTTGAGCTCCGCCATCCATGGCTCCGCACAGTTTTGACAGTAGCCTCCCAACCTCTTTCATCCGGCAACGGTGTAAGCGGTCAGTAATAAATCCACAATAACGAATGTTCAACCTTATGTCCCGAGATGAAGGTGAGACGATAACAAAGTATCATTGGCTTTCCGTTAAAGCCCCTCCAGACAGGATCTTGCACTTGGCTCGAATCAAGCTCTCTTTCCCGGATGACGTTTTTTACTTTGAAACCAGGATGCCGGTGCGGATCACCGATATCAATGGCGCCAACCATCTTGGCAACGATGCCCTTATCTCAATGCTTTCCGAAGCCAGGGCACAGTTCCTGGTGAATTATGGGATTCAGGAGACTGACAACGAGGGTGTGGGCATCATCGTCACCGACCTGGCAACCATGTATCAGTCCGAATCCTTCTTCCCGGAAATGCTCCGCTTCGAAGTGGGGCTGATGGACTTCAACAAATACGGCGGCGACTTCGTATTCCGGGTAACCAAGGCTGAAAGCGGGCAGCCCGTGGCGCTGGCCAAATACGGTTTCGTGTTTTTCAATTACCGTCGCAAGTCCGTTGTGCCCATGCCCGGGAGCTTCCGGGCGCGCTTTGACGGTCACTGATCCGGCGGGCCCTGCCGGGTCCGGGGTGAGCATGGCAGTTTCCGGTGCAATGCCGCCTTGGCCATCATGTGGGCACTGACAGGCGCCGTCACGAACAGGAACAGAGTGATCAGAGCCTCCTGCACGGAAAGCCCGCCCTTCAGGAAACTGAAATAAAGCAGCGAGGCAATCAGGATACAACCCACACCGAGCGTGCTGGCTTTGGTGGGGCCATGCAGGCGCATATAGACGTCTTTCAGCCGTGCCAGGCCGATGGAGCCGATCAACGCAACAATGGCGCCGGCAACCAGGAAAAAGACAATCACCAGCTCCAGCAACAGGGGCATCTCCGAACCGTTCATTCGATCACATCCCCCCTCAAAAGGTACTTGGTCATGGCCACGGTGCCGACGAATCCCATCAGGGCAATCAGCAGGGCCGCTTCAAACAGAATGCCCAGTGACATCTGGATATCGGCCAGAACGATCAGCGCGATACTGTTGATCATCAGGGTATCAAGGGCAAGTATCCGGTCGACAATGTCGGGCCCGATGGCCAGGCGGTAAAGGTTGAGCAGGACACCAAGGCAGAACAGTCCGATCACGAATGGAATCACGGTGGCAATCACTGGAAGATCTCCTTCAGGGGCCGTTCGTAGCGTTCCTTGATCTGCTGCACCAGTTCATCCTCATCGGTCACATGAAGCGTGTGAATCAACAAGGTCTTGGCCTGGCTGTCGTAGTGGGCAGAAACCGTGCCCGGTGTCAGTGAAATGGTACTGGCCAGGATGGTGATGGCGAAATCGTCATCCAGCTCCAGCGGGAAGGTGACAAAGCCCGGTGTAAGCTGGTCGGGGTACCAGAGGATGCGCCTGGCCACGATCAGGTTCGAGAGTACGATATCAACCATCAATACAGCAAAGTACCGGAGCAGCGGCAACAGGTATCGAACCTTGGCCTGTTCCGGCCAGAAGGCCCGGGTAATGAACGGAATAGAGATACCCAGGGCCAGCCCCAGAAGCATATGAGCCACCGAGAAGCTGTTAACCATCAACAGCCAGAGCAGTGCCAGGAAAAGCGAGAACAACGGCCTTGGCAGCCAGAATTCACGACGGTTCATTCGGTCATCTCCCTGCCCGGGTGGATATAATCCCCCAGAACCGCGTCCACATAACCGGACGGCTGATAGATCAGCCTTGTGGCAGCTTCCAGGTAGTCCATCACCGGCTGGGCAAAGAGGGCGAGTGAGAAACTGATGGCGATCATCACACACACGGTGGCTGTGCGGGCATGGTCCAGCGGTCGGGTTTTGTGAATAGCCAGGGCTCTGGTAGCCGAATGCTCTTCCGGCCGCCAGAACCACCCCGAGCCCGCTCTGCTCAGGGCTGCAATGATCATCAGGCCGGAAATGAGAATGGCCGCCCAGAGCCAGAGATAGTCTGGCAGCGGGGACGATGTCTGCAGAATCCAGGCTTTGCTGACAAATCCGCTGAAGGGAGGCAGGCTGGCCATGCTGACCGCCGCCACCAGGAACACACTCCCGAGAACCCAGCGGTGGGAAAGCGGTGAGATAACGGAGAAACGGTCGTAACCGTTGTCGCGGTAACGCCCGATCAGGTCCGCCAACAGGAAGAATACGGCCGTCATACAGGTACTGTGCAGCAGATAGAACAGGCTGGCGGCCAGCAGCTGTTCGTCGTTACGTGAGAATGTGGCCAGCAGTATGCCGACGGACACAATGACCATGTACGCAGTGAGTGTCCGCAGGCTGGCGGCGCCCAGTACCCCGATACCCCCGAGTGCCAGTGTGATCAACGCGGCAGGCCAGAGCCACGCCATGACGGTGTCGTTGGCAGGCGCTGCGTCATCGAGCCCGAATACCACCAGAAACACCCGCACCATGGCGTAAAAGCCAACCTTGGTCATGATGGCGAACAATGCCGCCACCGGAGCGCTGGCAGCGGAATAGGCCCGTGGCAGCCAGAAAAGCAGCGGTAGCAGGGCGGCCTTGATACCGAATACCACCATCAGCAGCAGCGAGGCTGATTTCAGCAGGGGCAGATCCGCCTCCGGCGCGTTGGCAATCACGTGGGCAAGATCCGCCATGTTGAGTGTGCCGGTCAGGCCATAGAGGATGCCCAGCGCCAGCAGGAACAGGGCGGAGCCGGCCAGGTTGATGATCACATAGTGCAGCCCGGCCCGACTGCGCGCACGGCCACCACCGTGGAGCAGCAGCGCATAGGAGGCGATCAGCAATACCTCGAAAAACACGAACAGGTTGAACAGATCCCCGGTAAGGAAGGCGCCGTTTATCCCCATCAGCTGGAACTGCAGCAGGGCATGGAAGTGCGAGCCTTCCCGGTCAGAGCCGCGGCTGGCATACAATACGCAGAACAGGCTCAACAGGGCGGTCAGCAGCAGCATGATGGCCGTGAGCCGGTCGAGCACCAGCACGATCCCGAATGGCGGTTGCCAGTTACCGAGGCGATAGAGGGTGTAGTCGGTCAAACCGGCCTGAAGTACGGCCCACACCGCGAACACCACCAGCAGCAGGGTGGAGCCGATGCTCAGGGAACGCTGGCGGCCGATGTTATAGCGGTACATGACCAGCAGGAAGGCGCCAGTCAGCAGGGGGATGACGATGGGCATGATCATCAGATGGTTCATTGGCGATCCTCGTTCGGGTCTTCGCCATCCACATGATCACTGCGCAACTCCACCGCCGCCTTGAGCGCCAGTACCACCACGAACGCGGTCATCGAAAAACTGATTACAATAGCGGTGAGCACCAGGGCCTGTGGGAGAGGGTCGGTATAATTCTCCACCAGTCCGATCACCGCCGGGGAGGCCGTGGTCAGCCGGCCCATACTGAACAGAAACAGGTTCACGCCGTGGGACAGCAGCGTCAGGCCCAGCACCACCGAGAAGGTGCGTGCCCGCAGGATCAGGTAGACACCGGTGCTGGTGAGCATCCCCAGAGTAATGGCAACCACCAGTTCCATCAGCCAACCTCCTGGCCGGGCCCGGCCACGGTCATGAGTTTGCCGAGGTTCGCCAGTATCAGCAGCGTGGCCCCCACCACGGTCGTGTAAACCCCCAGGTCAAACAGTAAGGCTGTGGCCAGCTCGAACTCGCCGATCAGCGGCCAGTCCATATGGCTGAAAGTCGACGTCAGGAACGGATAGCCGACAAACCAGCTGCCCAGACCGGTGATGGTGGCAATCAGCAGGCCGGCGCCGATCAGTGGCCGGAAATGCGTAAGCATACGCTCCTGGGCCCATACCAGGCCGCCCGCCATGTATTGCAGGGTAAGGGCGACCGCTGTCACCAGGCCGGAAATAAACCCGCCACCGGGCATGTTGTGCCCCCGCAGGAAGATATAGGCGGATACCAGCAGGGCGATGGGCAGGGCCATGCGGGAAATCATCTGCAGGATCACCGGATGTGGCTCGGCAAAACCCTGAGCGCTGCCGGCGCTGGCCACCCTTTCCTTCAGGTGCAGGTCACGGGTGAAGGCGAAGACCGCCACGGCGGCGATACCCAGTACCGTGATTTCCCCCAGGGTGTCGAAGCCCCGGAAGTCCACCAGGATGACATTGACCACATTGGTACCGCCCCCGCCGGGAACACTGTTGGCGAGGAAGTATCCGGAGATGGTTTCGGCGGGCCGTGTCAGCACCGCATAGGCAAACAGGGCAATGCCAATGCCTGCCAGCCCCGCCAGGCTCAGGTCACGAAAGACCCGCCCAAATCCGGATTCCCTAGGGGAGGTCTGGGGCAGGAACGAGAGCGCCAGCATCATGATGACCACCGCCATGACCTCCACGGAGAGCTGGGTCAGTGCCAGGTCCGGTGCCGAAAACTGGGCGAAGGCCAGGGTTACGAACAGCCCGGTGACAGACAGCAGGAGCAGGGCCGGCAGACGTTGATGGTGGAACAGGGCGACGCCGATAGCGGACAGGCACAGGATGACGGCGCCGAAAACCACCATCGGATTGACTGCCGTCAACTCGGAGGGGCCCTGCCAGCCACTGTACCCGCTGAGCATCCCCAGGGCCGGTGCAATAGCCGCGATCAGGATAAAGGCCAGATACCGTTGCAGTGAACCGTTTTCCAGGCGATAGACCAGCGACTGGGCGAAACGGATGCTCTGCTGCATGATCTGTTCAAAAATGTTCTTGGCGTCCACTTCCGGCAACTGGCGATGAATGGCAAACAAGGGGCCGCGGGCAAGATAGAATACGACTCCCCCGATCATTGCGATCGTGCTCATCATGGCCGGCACATTGGCGTTGGCCAGGTCCGAGAAGTCATACAGCGGCAGGTGGGTCATGGAAGTGGCCATGACGGCCAGGTGAATCAGCTCGTTGTAGATGGCCTGTGGCGCCAGCCCAATCGCCAGCGAGGCGAGCGCAAGAATGAACAGCGGTACCAGCATGCCTGCAGGTTTCCGACGTGGCGGCCAGTGGGGAAGATCGACCGGCTGGCCATTGAAAAACACGTTATGAAAGATGCGAACGGAATACGCTACGGAAAACAGCCCGGCAATGGTGACCCACGTCGGAATCAGGCTGTTGGCCCAGTGGGGCGCGGTAACCAGCAAACTCTCCGAGAACAGCATCTTCTTGCTCAGATAACCGCTCATCAGTGGCAGGCCGGCCATGGCCGCCGCCGGTATGGCGGTGATCAGCATCAGCGCCGGCATGGTGCGCCACAGGCCGTTGATATTGCGCATGTCCCGGCTTCCCGTGGCCTGGTCGACAATGCCTGCCATCATGAACAACGGCGCCTTGAACAGGGCATGGGTGGTCAGGTGGAACAGGGCGGCCGCCATGGCCATTTCACTGCCCATGCCAATCAGCAATGTGATCAGCCCCAGGTGAGAAATGGTGGAGTAGGCCAGCAGGCCCTTGATGTCGTGCATGAACATGGCCACAAAGGCACCCACCATCAGGGTAACCATGCCGGTGATGGTAATCAGACTGAACCAGAGTTCGGTGTCACCCATGGCCGGATGCAGCCGGGCCATCAGGAACAGGCCCGCTTTCACCATGGTGGCCGAGTGCAGATAGGCAGACACCGGTGTGGGGGCGGCCATGGCATGGGGAAGCCAGAGGTGGAATGGTGCCTGGGCGGACTTGGTAAACGCACCGAGCAATATCAGTGTCAGGGTCAGCGGGTAGCGATCATCGCTGACGATGGTATCGGTGGCTGTCAGTATATCGCTGATCTGATAACTGCCGACAATCTGCCCCAGCAACAGAATGCCACCCAGCAGCGCCAGCCCGCCGCCCCCGGTAATCACCAGCGACATACGCGCACCCCGGCGGGCATTGCGGCTGGACCAGGTAAATCCGATCAGCAGGAAGGACACCAGGCTGGTGAGCTCCCAGAACACCAGCATGAACAGCAGGTTCTCGGACAGCACAATGCCCAGCATGGCGGTCATGAACAGCTGGATCAGAATAAAGAAGCGGCCGGCGGTGTCCTTGCCGGCAAAATAATAGCGGGCATAGAGAATGATCAGGCAGCCGATGCCGGTAATCAGTGTGGCAAACAACCAGCTCAGGCCGTCCAGCCGGAAAGACAGATCAAGGCCAATTTGTGGTACCCAGGAAAGGGAATAGACCAGTGCTTCACCAGACTGGATCCGGGGAAGATAGCTGAGCAGAAGCAGCAGGCAGATGGCCGGGGCGAGCAGCGCAACCAGCGCGTGGGTCGGCACATGATCCGGGCCGGGCTGCTTCAGCCTTGAGAGGAGCGAAGCAATGGCTCCCAGTACAGGCAAAAAGACAAGAAGCCCAATGTCCATAACGGAATTCAGCCGGTCAGGAGTGAGTTCTTCAGCGCGTTCAGCTTATTAACATCCTTCATGTATAGCTAACGTTTGAGATTTTTTCATTCTTATAAGTCAAGAACCGTTGTGTAGCGCCGCCAGTTTCCGGATGCCCTGGCGGTAGAACCCGTACGCCATGGTTCCGGCCAACAGGTTACCAGCCAGGGCCCCGGACATCAGCCCGTTGATGCCGCCAATCTGGGCACCAATCCAGAGAAAGGGCAGGAAACACAGGAACAGACGAAGGGTGGACACCAGCAGGGCCCGAAGCGCCAGCCCGAGGGCATTGCATACGGACACCATCAGCATGCAGATACCAAGGCCGCTGTAACTGAGCGGCACCCGCACGAGGTAACTGCCAAGTACATCGCTGACCTCACGATCACTGGTAAACAGTTCCGACACCAGCCCGGAGGCCATCAGCCAGATCAGCCCGATCGCCAGCTGCCACACGACGACAAAGCGAACGGCAAGCCGAACCAGTTTGCGAATCTGGCCGATCTCGCCGGCTCCCAGCATGCGACCGACCATGGGAGGCATGGACATGGTCAGCGCAAGCACCACCACAATGGAGAAAAATTCCAGGCGGGTGCCCAGGCCCCAGGCGGCAACAGCGGCGGAGCCAAAGCCGGCTACCAGTGCGGTGGCCAGCATGGCCGCCGCTGGCGGCATCAGCTGGCTGACCATGGCCGGTGCCATAATGCCGTTCAGTTGCCTGAGTGCTTTACCGAGAACGAGCTGCCTCAGGTCAAAGCGCACCCAGCCGCAGCGGAGCAGTTTGGGGTAGATGAACAGGCAGCCGATGCCAAAGGCGGTAATGGTGGCCAGGGCAGCACCGGGCAGGCCCCAGCCGAAAACAAATATGAACAACGGATCGAGGGCAATATTGGCAATGCTGGTGGCCACCATCATGTAGCCCGGCAGTTTGGTGTCGCCATGGGAGCGGCAGACACTGTAGCCAAAGTACAACATGGCACCGGTCCAGGCGGAAAGCAGCCAGGGTATCCAGTAGCTGCGGATCAGGGGCAACAGGCTTTCTTCGGCCCCGAGCACATCCATGATGCGGGTCTGTAACAGCCAAAGGCCTAAACACAGAACCAGGACCAGAGCGGCGCCAACGGTGACCACCAGCCCACCCAGGCGTTCAGCCCGGAGCTGGTCGCCTGCGCCCAGGGTTCGGGAGATGATTGCGGTGGTGGCAATGCCCAGGCCTACCTGCAGGCCGATGATGAGCTGTTGCATGGGCAGGGTGAAGCCCAGGGCCGCCAGCGGGTCGCGGCCAAGCTGGCCGATGAAGGCGCTGTCCACGAGCTGGAAGGTCATCAGTGACAGCACGCCGAAGAGCATGGGCCAGGTCATGGTAAACAACTGGCGCGGCAGGCTGGCTTGGGAGTCGGCGTTGATCACGTTGGGGGTTTCGGTTCCTGGTGTTTTGCCTGGAGGCGTGATTCTAGCAGGTTTGCTGATTTGGGCGGTGGTGCACCGGGCGGGCGGCGTTTCACAGACACGCTACGAGCACGTCCCTGTGCGCTTGACTTCGGCCATCCTTGGCCGAAGACAGTCTGTGAAACGCCGCCCGCCCGGTGCACTCAGACTCGGCAGTTATCTCCCCGCAGGTCGGATTTACCCGTAAAAGGCATAGAAGGCGAAGTCCCGTAGGTCGGATTAGGCAGAGCCGTAATCCGACAACAAGCCCGGTCAAGAATCAAAGCGCCTTCAAAGCCGCCTCATAATCCGGCTCGTCCTTGATGTCGCCCACCAACTCACTGTGCAGAACCTTGTTGTCCTCATCCAGAACCACCACCGCGCGGGCGGTAAGACCGGCAAGGGGGCCGTCCTGAATGGCAACGCCATAATCCTGCTGGAAGCTGTAGTTGCGGAAGCTGGACAGTGTAATAACGTCCTTCAGGCCTTCGGCACCACAGAAACGGCCGGCGGCAAAGGGAAGGTCTGCGGAAATAACGAGCACGACAGTGTTGTCGAGGCTGCTGGCTTTTTCGTTGAATTTGCGGGTGGAGGTGGCACAGGTTGGGGTATCGACACTGGGGACGATGTTCAGGATCTTGCGCTTGCCCTTCCAGTTGTCGAGGGTGACGTCTTCCAGGCCCTGGGTGGTAAGGGTGAAGTCGGGGGCGGTGTCGCCGGGTTGCGGTAAGGTGCCGCTGACGGTAATCGGATCGCCGCCGAGTGTTACGTTGCTCATTTTGATCTCCCTGTTTATGGCCCGATGGGTTTGTGTAAAACAACTTACTCTGTGTAGTTCATTTTGGATGCTTTTTCATCCGGTGAGGGAATTAAGTTGTTATCAGGCGGGCTCGAATCCGGGCGCCGGGTGGCGCTGTACCAGCAACAGGTAGCTGGCCAGGGCCGCGATGGCGCAGGTGGCGATGGTGGCGGCCATCACCAGGGAGGTGCCGTCGTGAAAATACCCCACCAGGGCACCGATGGTTGCGGCAACCACCATCTGGGTGAATCCGAACAGAGCGGAAGCGGAGCCGGCCATACGGGGGAAGTTGGCCAGCGCCCCGGCCATGGTCTGGGGCAGCACCATGCCTACGCCAATCATGAACAAAGTCTGGGGCAGGATCACGGCCCAGGCGTTATAGACCTGAGTCACCGCCAGTACGGCCATCAAACCGCCTCCGGCCACGGCAACAACCAGGCCCCGGACCAGTATCTGATCCGGGGCCAGTCTGCTGCCCAGGCGAACAGCGGTGAGATTGCCGACGATATAGCCGGCAACGATGCAGGCAAAGAAGGGCCCGAAGTGCTCCGGTTTTACTCCCAGGAAATCGATCAGCACAAATGATGACCCGGACAGGAAGGCGAACAGGCCGGCAAACGTCAGGGAATTGACCAGGGTATAGCCCAGGAAGCTGATGTCCGAGGCAATGGCCCGGTAGTTCTTTATCAGGCTGCCAATGCGCAGGGATTGCCGGTTTTCCGGGCGCATTGGCTCGGGAATACCAACCGCAATCACTGCTGCCATAATCAGGGCATAACCGCCCAGTGCCAGGAAGATCGACTGCCAGCCCAGCCCCACCACCATGAAACCACCCAGGGTCGGCGCAATGGCCGGTGCCAGCGCCATGATACTGGCCAGAATCGCCATGATCTTTGCCGCTTCCCGGGGCGAATAGATATCCCGCACTGCCGCCCGTCCCAGAACAGGGCCGGCAGAGCCGCCCAGGGCCTGGAGAAAGCGGGAGAGAATCAGCGTTTCAATATTGGTGGCCAGGGCACAGATAACACTGGCAACAGCAAACAGCAGGAAACCACCAATCATGATCGGTTTACGACCAAACCGGTCCGCCAGCGGCCCACAGATCAACTGAGCGAGCGCGAAACCGGCCATGTAAATACTCAGCGTCAGCTGAACCTGCCCGGTACTGGCCGCGAGCGACTCTCCCATACTGGGCAGCGCCGGCAGATACATATCGATCGCCAGCGGCCCGAGGGCGACAGCAGCTGCCAATAGTATCGTTGTCCATACACTGGTGAGTGCGAGCATCATTTATCCCGGCAACTTTGGAGTATCGCACTGGGTGTGAACCGGCCTTCTGAAACACGCTGTGAATACGTCCCTGTACGCTCGGCTCCGCCATCCATGGCTCCGCACGGTTTCAGAAGGCCGGTTCACACCCAGCGCTCTATCTGATATCGGGAGTTTACGCTTGTGAACGGCCGGGATAACGGCTTAACGCTTCATACAATGTATGAACAAATCAGATGGATGGTGTGACCAGGCTATTCATAGTGGCAGCAACACCGTTTACGTGGTTGCGGATCCAGCGGTGGGCGGGGTCATTCTGGTTTCGTTTGTGCCATAGCATCAGCATGGTGAAGGGCTTGTAGTCGAAGGGCAGGTGCGTCCAGGCAAAGTCCTTCAGTAAGTGTTCACTCATGCGCATTGGGGCGGTGGCCAGCATATTGGTTTCGCGCAGGAAACCGGGCAGGCCGGAGAAGTTGGACACAGTGACGGCCGTTCGCCGGGTAAGGCCCCTCGCGGATAGTGAGCCTTCAAAAGCCGTTTTTTCGCCGGTGCCGAACAGGATGCCGATGTGGTCCGCCTGAAGGTAATCCGCCAGGGATTCCGGGGCCTGCCGGTGGGCGGGGTCGTAGAAAACCACCATGCGATCCGCCATCAGGCCCCGTTGCATGATGTCCGTGGCTTCCGGGGCGTGTGGCGAGAGAATCAGGTCGCACAGGTCCTTGCGCAGCATGTCCGCCGTCGGTATGCCGGAGGGAATGACCTGCAGGCGGATGCCGGGGGCTTCCCGCCGGAGGACCGACAGCAGCCCGGGTAGCAGCAGGTCCCGCTGATAGTCGTTGGCGGCGACGGTGAAGGTAAATTCGGCGGTGGCCGGAGTGAACGGCGGGCCGGAGGACAGGGAGTGGAGGTCGTCCAGAATCTGGCGAACGTGGGGCCCGGCCTGGACCGCATAGCGGGTGGGCACAATGCCGCGGCCGGATTTTACAAACAGGGCATCGCCCAGGGCCTGGCGCAGGCGGTCCAGGGTGTGGCTGACGGCGGACTGGCTCACCCCCAGGCGCACCGCCGCACGGGACACGCTGCCTTCGTCCAGCACGGCGATAAAGGTGCTCAGGGAGCGAATGTCCAGGTTGAATGTATCGATCGGGTTCATGAATGGGAGTGTACTCCAGAACGGCGAGTTCCCAATAGTGCTATTGCCGGGGTGCTATTTTTGAATATACATTCAGGCTTCCTTGAGGCATGGTTCAAGGGTGAAATAAGTTGAATGCATGGTGTAGGAGAACCCGATGAAGCCGATTCTGGCGTTTGATGTATACGGCACCCTGGTCGATCCCATGGGCATGGCCGATTTACTGGCACCGGATGCGGGGGGCGCGGCGGAGTCTGTCAGTGCCCAGTGGCGGGAGAAGCAGCTGGAGTTTTCCTTTCGCAAGGGATTGATGCGCATGTATGAGGATTTCGGGGCCTGTACCCGGCAGGCATTGCGTTACGCGATGGCCAGCCATGGGTTTGCGCTGGGCCAGGAGCGGGAGGATGAGCTGATGGCCGCCTACCTTTCATTGCCGGCGTTTGATGATGCGTTGCCAGCGCTGAAATCCCTGGAGGGGGATTATCTGATGTTTGCTTTCTCCAATGGCACCTATCCGGCGTTGGAGAAGGTGCTGGGGCACAATGATCTGTTGGCGATGTTTGATGGGCTGGTGTCGGTGGATGACATCAGGAGTTTCAAGCCGGACCCGGCGGTGTATGCCTATGCGCGGCGGGCGACGGGGGCGATGGAGCAGCCGCTGTGTCTGGTGTCGAGTAATGCCTGGGATGTGATCGGGGCCCGGGCGGCGGGGTTGATGGCCATTTGGGTGCAGAGGGATGCCGGGAAGGTTTTTGAGGACTGGGGGATTGAGCCTAATGCGGTGATTCGCAGTCTTTCGGAGTTGCCTGCTACCTTGAATAACCTGTAACTCTGGTGGAAGCGAAGTGCGTCGATGGCTTTCCAAAACACGCTGTAAATACGTCCCTGTACGCTTGGGCTCCGCCATCCCTGGCTCCGCACAGTTTTGGAAAGCCATAGACGCACTTCGCCCATAGTTGAGAGCCAGCGTTTCAGCTCAATCCGATCTTTTTGCCAACCACTCTGCCATTTCCATCCAGCTTTCCCTCGGCGCCTTGCTGCCGGCCAGGATTCCCATATGACCACCGGGGGTAACCCGGAAGGTGACGTCTTTGGAGCTGACATGGTCTTCGATGCGCTTGACCGCGCCGGGGGTGGCCAGGGTGTCGCTGTCGCCGGCGATGGCCAGTAAGTTGGCGTTTACGTTTTCCAGGCGGGCCACGTCTTCGCCGATCTGGATCTGGCCTTTCGAGAGTTCGTTGTCGATCCACAGGCGCACCACGGCGTCCTGGACGATGCCGCCGGGGTAGGCGACCATGCGGTCGAGGAAGGCGGAGGTGGTGGCGTGGCTGGCGACGAATTCGCGGTCGCCGAGGCGGACGAGGAGTTCCCAGTAGCCCATCACGCTGCCGATGGGGTTGGTGAGCTTGAAGCCGATGGTGTTGGCCCAGCCGGGGGTGTGGAACCAGTGGGGTTTGACGTCGTGGAGGCGGAAGCCGGTGCGTTTGCGGATGAAGTCGGCCACGTCGGATACCCGCTGGTACATCAGCCCCATCAGGCCGGAAGCGTGGCTGTCGATGGGGGAGCCCAGCACGATGGCGTTGCGGATGTGCTGGTCGCGGCTGAGGGCGGAGTAGAACAGCGTGAACATCCCGCCCAGGCTCCAGCCGTGCAGCGACAGCTCCTGCTCGCCACTGTGCTCCCGTACCCGGTTCAGATACGCCGGCAGCAGCTCCGCCACGTAGGTATGAAGATTGTAGTGGCTGTGCTGCCGCGTAGGCACGCCCCAGTCGATCAGGTATACCTCAAACCCCTTCGCCCGCAGGAAGCGCACGAGACTGCGCTGGGGAAACAGGTCGTAGATCAGCATGTTCACCGCCAGCGGTGGCACAATCACAATCGGGGTCTTGTGGGGAGTGCGCTCCACGTTGATCATCTCGCCATCCAGCTCGATAAAATCCTCGGCCAGTGGCGGGTAGTACCGCAGGCTCACCAGCCCATCGGTATACAACGTCTCGAACGGCGTTTGCCCCGCCTGCACCAGGCTGGCGGCGCGGAATACCCGGTCGAACGCGTTGCCGGCATAAAGCGCCGTCTGTCGGGTCAGCCCCGAGGTTTTGTTGAAGACATACTGCAGTGGATCGGGCATCGAAGCATCCATCGTTGGTACGGTTTTCATCCAGAATATCTATTTCGTTTATGTCATTGTGACGGCCAGAAAGCGTTATCTGAAAAGTAACAGGGGAGGAGGGGACAGGCCTTTGGCAGACCGTGCATTGCCAGGGATGGCAATGCCGAGCCCCCATGGATGGGTTCACGGCGTGTCTGACGAAGGCCTGTCCCCTCCTCACCATCGCTCCTCAGCTAACAGGCTAGGGCCAAGATTACCGGCCAACCCCAAATGCGGCTATGGCAAGAACGTCCATCCCCATTGGCAAACCGGTCACTTCAGGCCACTGCCCAAATGCGCCAACCATTGGTATCATTCGCCCATCGCAAAACACCAACAACAGGACAACCATGCTCAGCTTCCTGCCAGCCCCGGTCATCGGCGTCATCAGTTCCTTCCTTCTGGGCCTCAACACCCTGTTCTGGTGTCTGCTGCTCTACATCCCGGCAATCCTGAAACTCATCATCCCTCACCAGGGCTTCCGGATACTGTGCACCAAAGTCATCATCTGGATTGCCGAAGCCTGGGTTGCCTGCAACACCGGCTGGATGAAGCTCACCCAGGGCACCAAATGGACCGTCCACGGCGACGAAAAACTCAAACGGGAAAGCTGGTACCTCGTGCTCAGCAACCACCAGAGCTGGGTCGACATCTTTGCCATGCAGCGGGTCTTCAACCACCGGGCGCCGTTTCTCAAGTTCTTCCTCAAGCAACAGCTGATCTGGGTGCCGGTCATCGGCCTGGCGTGGTGGGGGCTGGATTTCCCGTTCATGAAGCGCTACACCCGCGAGTACCTGATCAAGCACCCGGAAAAACGCGGTGAAGACCTCAAAGCCACCCGCAAAGCCTGCGAGAAGTTCCGCTACACCCCTGTCAGCGTGATGAACTTTGTGGAAGGCACCCGGTTCACCCAGGCCAAGCACGACAAACAGAAGTCAAAGTACACCCACCTGCTGACACCCAAGGCCGGCGGCGTGGCCTTCGTTCTGGATGCCATGGGCGATTCCATTGAAACCCTGGTGGATGTGACCATTGCCTACCCGGGCGGTGCGCCGACCTTCTGGGACTTCATGTGTGGACGGGTTCGGGAAGTAAAGATGGAAATCGACACGGTCGCCATCCCGGAGTACCTGAAGGGCCGGGATTATGCGACGGATGCCGAGCACCGCAAGAACGTAAAGAACTGGCTGGCGGAACAGTGGCAGGCCAAAGATGAACGCCTGTCGAGAATGCTTGAGGAGAACTAGCGGTTGTCGCTGTCCTCGTCGTCTTCGACTTCGTCAGGGTGCTCTTTCTTGTAGCGCTCCCACTCTTCCCAGTCGTGGGGCGTACCGGCATGTGGCCGCTTCAGGTGTTTGGCGTGCTCCATGGCGTTGTGGCGCAGGCTGTGGTCCCGCTCCTCTTCTTCCTCTTCGAAGCCATACTTCTTGAGGAATTCAGTTGGGCTGATAGGCATCCGGATTCACCTCCGCGTTAGATAGCTGCCTCTAGATATCTACGATGGTGCTCCGGCGCCGGATTTTCAAGCATCGCCAGTGCTGTCAGCCCCGCTGTCCGAGGCCGGGCCCTGTGCCGGTGTTTCCACGAGATTGAACAGAATCTGTTTACGCTCATCGTCCACACCGGCGAAGGTTACCGTCACCGGCTGCTCAAGCTGGAAAGTGCGGCCGTTCTTGTTGTGGGTCAGGCGCAGGGTAACCGGATCAAAGCCGAATTTTCCTTCCAGGGTCTTGCAGCTGACAAAGCCTTCCAGGCCGTTGGCATCAAGCCGTACGAAGAAGCCGGAGGGGGTTGTGCGGCTGATGACACCGGTCATCGGTTCTTCACCCAGATTACGGGCGAAATCACTCTTGAGCCAGCTCTCCAGGCTGTTGGCCGCCTGCCGGGCCCGGAACTGGGTCAGTTGCAGTTCGGCCAGCTGGTTTTCGTCAAGGTCTGTCAGCGGTTCCTGCCAAAGGATGGATTTAATCAGCCGGTGAACGTGGAAATCGCTGAACTTGCGCAGCGGTGAGGTAAAGGTGGTGTAGGCGGCCAGCCCCATGCCCTGGTGGGGCGCGGCGGTAAACGACAGCTCGGCGCGGGCAAGCTGGCGGGAAATGATGGCCTTGAGCGGCACTTCCGAGTCCAGCCCCTCGGTCTGCTTCATCAGGTCGCGAAAACCCTCCGCACTGGTGGCATCCACGCCGGCGAGGTCCGGGGCGTAGCCTTCGAGGAGGGCGCGAATATTGTCGGCCCGGTCGTCCCGCAAGCCGGGATGCTGGATAAACAGCCCCTTGTCCTGCTGGCCGAGGAAGTCGGCCGCGCAGCGGTTGGCGGCAATCATGCACTCTTCCACCAGCCGGTGGGCTTCGTTCTGCACTGAGGGTTCGATCAGCCGGACTCTGCGGTTCTCATCCAGCCGCAGGCGGAATTCCGGACGGTCACCGTTGACCAGTGCGTGTTCATTACGCCACTTGCGCAGCGCCGTCGCTGCCTGGTGAAGCTGGTCAAGGCTGTTGGACACGCTGTCCGGCAGCGCCTTGATGTCGTCGTCTTCCCGGCCTTCGATCAGGTTGGACACCAGTTCATAGCTGAGTTTGCCATGGGAACGAATCACCGCCCGATGGAAGCTGTAGTCGCCCAGGCTGCCGTCGTTGTTCACCTGCAGGTCACATACCAGGGCCAGGCGTTTCACGTCGGGCATCAGTGAGCACAGGCGGGTGCTGAGGGTATCCGGAAGCATCGGCAGCGGCTCACCGGGGAAATAGATGGCGGTGGCGCGGCGGAAGGCTTCCTGCTCGGCCGGGCTGCCAGGCTCGATAACCGCTGTGGGGTCAGCAATGGCAATGGACAGTTTCCAGCCGGTGGCATTGGGCTCGGCCAGCAGGGCGTCGTCCATGTCCTGGGTGCCGGGGCTGTCGATGGTGACGTAGGGCTGGTCGGTGCGATCCTCGCGCCCTTCGCCTTTTGCTTCGATGACGGATTCATCCAGTGCCTCGGCCTGCTTCTGAACCGGCTCCGGCCAGGTGTCCGGCAGGTCGAAGGTGGCAACCGTGAAGGAGCGTTCGATACCGGCCTCGCCGGCTTTGCCGATCACTTTCAGGATTTTTGCCTGGCCCTTGCCATCCTTGATTGGATGCTTGTGGATACGGCAGTAGATGTAGTCGTCCGGCTCGGCATTCTGGCGCTCCTTCGGCGGAATGAAAATCCAGCGGTTGATGCCGGGGGTTTCCGGCACCACGAAGTGGCCCTTGCCCTTCACCAGATAACGGCCCACGAAGGTGTCCAGCCTGGTTTCCAGCAGCTCGTCAATCACGCCCTGGGTCTTGCCTTTATCGCCTTCCTGCTCGGTGATATTGACTCGGTCGCCCGGAAGGACTTTCTGCATTTCCTCCGGTGGCAGGAACACATCCCTGCCTTCATCCAGTGCGACAAATCCGAACCGTCCGTTTGTGGCCTTGACGGTACCAGGATACACCACCTTTTTTTCTTCAATATCGGATTTCAGCTGGCGCAACTGGCTGAGGGCGTCGGCATTGAGCATGAACAGAACCTGACTGGATAAAATTTGAGTGTTGCGGAGGAGTATACCGGTTATGACGGTATGAGTCAGACCCGTTACGCGGGGTTAATTTCCCGGTCCTGGCCATCAACAATCAAGACCCGGTTCCGGCCCTGTTGCTTGACCCGGTAAAGCGCCTGGTCGGCCTGTCGCAGGATGGTGTCGACATCGTCGCCGGGTTGGCAGAAATAGCCGCCAACACTGACCGTAACGGGCGTTCCGGTCCGTATGCTGTCCCTTTCGATGGTTTCCCGAATACGTGAGGCGATCTGGTGCAGGGTATCCCGGTCACAGTGGGACAGCACCACAACGAACTCGTCGCCACCCCACCGGCCGGGATGGTCGTAGGGGCGTACACCTGCTTTCAGCCAAAGCGCGACGCGGCATAGGATCTCATCACCTGCCTGATGCCCCAGCTCATCATTGATGGACTTGAAGTGATCGATGTCCAGCCAGATCAGCCCGAAGCCGGTGTCTTGCCGCTGTGCCCGCTGTATCTCCTCGGCCAGTGCCTCGTCGAGCCCGCGACGGTTTTTCAGGCCTGTAAGGGCATCTATGCGCGCCAGACGGTTCAGTTCGTCAGTGCGCTGTTCCACTTTCTGTTCCAGTTCACGGGTTGAGTGTTTGAGGGTGTCCGTCATTTTTTCGAAGTGGCTGGCGAGACGGCCCAGCTCGTTATCCGGCTTGTCCAGTTGTGGGAGGGAAAAGCTGCCACCCTGAACTTTCTGCACAGCGCTCTCCAGGCTGATGATGGGCTTGAGGATGCGCGAGCGGATAATGAGATGAAACAGTATCAGGGTGATAATCAGGCTGAGGAGAAATACTGCAACCAGAGGCCACAGGTAACTGCTGGGCAGGAGGGTGTTCAGGTCCAGCAACGTAATTTCAAACCAGCCGATGGCGGGCAGGAATGCCACACCAGCGAGGTGTTTTCGTCCGTCCACGGTCACAAAGCTGCTTTCCACAGCGCCGGTGGTACCACCCCGGTTTTTCAGGATCTGCAGCATGCCCAGTACTTTCTGTTTGTCCTCGGCGTGGTCAAACAAGAGGTCCACGGTGCTTTTCTGGCCCTCGGGCTTGATGATGCTTGCAAAGTCGATGTAGTTGCGATCACGGTATAACTGGATCGCGCCATTGTAATCAACGAACAGGGTTGTAATACCTTCCTGCTCTATATCAACGATATCCTGCAGGAATGCGTCCAGATCCATGCCGGTGCCGACCATTCCGACAATGCGGTCATTCTCATCGCGCATCAGAACGTCGATCCAGAGCTTGGTGACACCGAGCTCGGTATCGGGGTTCACATTGAGATGGAAATTGCGGCCTTCCTCAATCAGTTGAAAGAACCAGGCGTCTTCGGGCTTGTCCGGATCGAGTTGATAGCGTAACTGATTGTCTTCAAACTCGTTATCGGCGTTGTTGTAGTAGTAATTGCGGGAATCCCGGAGCGCTACGAAATAGCTGTTGTCACGAAAATTGCTCCGAAAGCTTTCCATTTCACGGATGGCTTCGCGTTTTAACGCCTCGTCCTCTGGTGTTGTTGCCCATTTCACGAGGGTAGACGAATCCGCCATCTGGCGCGCAAGGCCGATTTCCCGTTCCAGTGACTGCAACAGGCGGGCACTGTCGTAACGTACCTGTATTTCAGCGACCTGTTGACCCCAGCGTTCGATAATATCCTCGGACAGCGCCCTGTAGGCCAGCCATGACGCCAGTGAAGCGGTGATCATCAGAATAGCGGCAAGACCCAGAAGGCGGGTTTTAAGGCTCAAGAGCGTCTCTCGTATCTATGGAATCTGTCCAGTAGATATCATAGAGCAGGGGTGGCAAAGAGTGTAGGAAAAACAGGCAGGACCGCGATTGCAGCCCTGCGCAGAAGGAATTCCCTGTCAGGAATCTGAGCAGGAGAGCCTGTGGGCAGACAGCCTAGTTGTATTCTGAAAACACCTTGGTCTGGCCACTCTCGTTGAACATCAGCACCTGGTAGGGATCCTTGCGGTCACCCATTTCCATGCCCGGTGAGCCCGCGGGCATACCCGGAACAGCGAGCCCCTTTGCCTTGGGGGCATCGGCAATCAGCTGATGGATGTCTTTGGCAGGCACGTGGCCTTCAATCACATAGTCGCCCACGAAAGCGGTGTGACAACTGGCCAGTGAAGAGGGCAGCCCGGCATCCTGCTTCAGGGGATTCAGGTTGTTGGTTTCCGTCACTTCCACCTTGAAGCCGTTTTCCTTCAGGTGGTCTACCCAGTCCGTGCAGCAGCCGCAGGTGGGGGACTTGTAGACATGAATGTCTTCCAGTCCGTCATCCGCCTGTAGCTGGCTGTTCAGGCCAACGGTGGCGATGAGGCCAAGGGCCAGCATGTGTTTTTTCATGACGTTACCTCAGTGGTGATGGCTGTGATCGTTATCGGGTTTGCTGCCTTCGGAGGGTGACAGCCAGAACCACCAGACAATGGCAGCCATCAGGATCAGTCCTCCGGCATTGACCAGAAGTGTGCTCATTGGTTCCCCTCCTTGCCGGCCTTATGGCTGGTCTTGAACAACCGCAGCCGGTTGGCGTTGGTGACCACCGTCACCGAGGACAGCGACATGGCGGCGCCGGCCAGTATCGGGCTCATCAACATTCCCCATAGAGGGTATAACAGCCCGGCGGCCACCGGTATACCCATGGAGTTGTAGATAAAGGCACCAAACAGGTTCTGGTGAATATTACGTACGGTGGCCCGGGATATCTCAATGGCATCCGCAACACCGTGCAGCGATCCCCGCATCAGGGTGATGCCGGCGCTTTCGATGGCCACGTCGGTTCCGGTGCCGATGGCAAAGCCCACGTCGGCAGCCGCCAGGGCGGGAGCGTCGTTGATGCCGTCGCCCACCATGGCCACGGTGTAGCCCTTGCCGCGCATTTCGCTGACGATGATGGACTTGTCTTCAGGCAACACCTCGGCACGGTAGTCATCGATGCCGGTTTTCTGGGCAATGGCCCTGGCGGTAGCGTCCACATCGCCGGTGACCATCATCACCCGGATGCCGGCATCGTGCAGGCGACGGATCGCGGCCTGTGAATCCGCTTTCACGGCGTCGGCAACGCCGATCACGCCTACCGCCTTGTTACCCAGTGCCAGGAACAGTGGCGTTCCCGCTTCCGAGGTAATGGCATCGGCCTCATCCTGTAATCCGTCCAGATCAATGCCTTCGCTTTCCAGCCAGCGACGGTTGCCCAGGCGCAGGGGCTGGCCTTCCAGTTCGCCCATTACGCCCTTGCCGTTGAGGGCTTCAAAGCCCGTGACTGTCTCCGGGCTGGCGCCTTCATCCTTTGCTTTTGCCATGATGGCTTCTGCCAGGGGATGTTCCGAGTGCTGTTCGAGGCCGGCGGCCAGGGAGAGCAACCTGCGGGAATCCTCGTCCGTGGCGTGGAGACGCGTTACAGCCGGATGGCCCTCGGTAATCGTGCCGGTCTTGTCCAGAATCACCAGGTCCAGCTTGCCGGCAGTCTGCAGGGCATCGCCCTGGCGGATCAGGGCGCCGTATTCCGCGGCCTTGCCCACGCCCACCATCACCGACATCGGGGTAGCGAGGCCCAGGGCACAGGGGCAGGCAATGATCAGCACCGTGGTGGCTGCGACCATCATGTGCACCACCGCCGGCTCCGGCCCGACGTTATACCAGACCAGTGCGGATACCACGGCAATCAGCATCACACTGGGTACGAACACCGACGAAATCCTGTCCGCCAGGCGCCCGATGGCAGGCTTCGACCCCTGGGCTTTCTTGACCAGCCGGATGATCTGGGCGAGGGCGGTTTCGCTGCCGACGCGGGTGGCCTTGTAGATAATCGAGCCGTGGGTGTTCAGGGTGCCGGCGGACACCTCGTCGCCTTCACCCTTGCTCACGGGCATGGGCTCACCGGTGAGCATGCTTTCATCAATGCGGGTATGGCCCTCGGTGATTTCCCCGTCCACCGGCAGGCTCTCCCCGGGGCGCACCCGGATATGGTCGCCGGCGCGTACCTGCTCCACCGGCAGGTCCTGCTCCTCGCCATCGCGGATCACCCGGGCCGTCCTGGCCCGAAGATCCAGCAGCCGCCGTACCGCTTCCGACGTCTTGCCCTTGGCCCGCAACTCCAGGGCCTGGCCCAGGTTGATCAGGCCGATAATCATGGCCGACGCCTCGAAATACACATGCCGCGCCATCTCCGGCAAGGCATCAGGAGCACTGGCCACCACAATGGAGTAAAGCCAGGCGGTGCCGGTACCCAGGGCAATCAGGGTATCCATGTTGGCATTGTGATGCCGGAAGGCCTTCCAGGCGCCGGTGAAGAAGTGGCCGCCAGTGGCAACCATCACACCGAGGGTCAGAACGCCCAACGTAAGCCAGGTCATCTGGTTGTCTTCGGTGACCATCATGGACCCAAAGCCCATACCGTAAACCATCAGCGCGACACCCAGGCCGAGACTGACGGCCATCTTCACCAGCAGGTTCTTGTATTGTTTGCGATCCTCTTGCTGCTTCTGGTCATCCGCCGCATCCGGATCCTCGATCACGCTGGCCCCGTAACCGGAGCTCTCCACGGCCCTGATCAGCGCCTGTGGGTCCGCGTGCCCGGTGGCCGTGGCGGTATTGTCCGCCAGGTTCATATGGGCACCGGTAATGCCATCCACCGACTTCAGGGCCTTTTCAATGGTGTTTACACAGGAAGCACAGGTGGCGCCGGTCACCGCCAGATGGATCTGGTCACCGTTATTGACGACCCCCTGTTTACTCTCCTCCATCTCGGATTCCCGCCCGGTTTCAGGTTCGGGCTGGCGCTCATCAGAATGACAGTGATCGTCCTCCGATGCCGACCCGGTAGCGGACGATTCCTCCAGGGGCGAGGCGGGATAACCGGCCTCCGTCACGATACGGGCGGCCTCGCGGGTATCAATGCCGTCGGGCAGGGCGACCGTCTGCTCATCCAGATTCACCTCAACCTGGTCCGCACTGCCGGTCAGTGGCTCCAGCGCACTACGAATCTTGCGCGCACAGCCCTGACAGGACGCGCCGGAAATCGACAGCGCCGGGTGTAATGCGGTTTTCTCATTCATGGAGCATCACTCCTTACGGGTATTTTCAGGGACAGACTCATCCCAGTGTTCAATCAATCGGCAAATCGTATGACCATCCGGCGTACCGTCCGGCATGTCCTGCCAGGCCGATAGCGCCGCCGTCATACGCTCGCGTAGCTGCTGCAACTCGGCAATCTCCCGCTCCACTTCCGCCAGCCGCTTCTGGAACACATCCCGCACCATGGGACAGGGCGAATGATGATCATCCGCCTGCTCCAGAATCTGGCGGATTTCCGGCAGCGAGAACCCCAGCTGCCGGGCCTTGCGGGCAAATCGCAGCCGTCGCAGGTCTTCTGAATCGTATTGCTGGTAGTTGTTGTCCGGATTCCGGGTGGGTTTCAGTAACCCTTCCCGGGTATAAAACCGGACGGTATCCGGATTAACGCCCGCACCTATCGCTATCTCTTTGACTTTCATAGCTACGATCACCATCGCAAAAGTTAGCCGAGTGGGTGGGTGGAACCATCTTCCGAAACTGTGCGGAGCCATGGATGGCGTAGCCCAAGCGTACATGGACGTATTTACAGCGTGTTTCGGAAGATGGTTCCACCCACCCACGGAGTGCACCCAAGCATGAGTGCTGTAGACATTAAGGATAGCCTAAAACCTGTGAGCTACTCACAGGTCAAAGGTTTTTTCAGGAGGAGTCTTTCGAGCGGAGGAAGGTACCGCAGGCTTTGCACTGGTCAGGTGCCATCAGCTTGGCCTGCCAGCCAATCTTCTGGCCACAGGCCGGACAGGCCAGCCGCAACTGCAGAATGATAATGGGGGTAATCAACAGCGCAATGAGAACGCCCAGCGGCCCCCAGCTCTCACCAGTGGAAAGCCCAAGCTGGCTGCTGAACACCAGGATGACAATCAGCGAAAAGAACGCAAAAATGAAATAGCCCTTGTTCCAGGCCTCCCACCGCCGCAGGCGTTCGTTCTGTTCGGTGGTCAGATAGTTTGAACTCATAGATCGGTACCTTGAAAGCTGATACCGGAATAGTGGTGATTCGGGGCGCTCATTTCAATCAGGTACCGACCGGTGTATCCACATTCAGCACCCCTTCGGTCAGCGCCTTCTCCAGTTCAGCGGCAGGAATCGGGCGGCTGATCAGATAACCCTGGACCAGGTCACAGCGATGATTCTTGAGGAAATCAAGCTGTTCCCGGGTTTCCACGCCCTCGGCCACCACCTGAATGCCCAGGTTATGGGCCAGATTGATCACCGCCCGGGTAATCACCGCATCGTCATGGCGTTCGGTCACATCCGTAATGAAGGATCGATCGATTTTCAGCAGATCCACCGGGAAGTCCCGCAGATAACCCAGCGAAGAATAGCCAACGCCAAAATCATCAATGGCCAGATGGACGCCCAGTTTGTGGAGCTTGGAGAGCTGGTTAAGATTATGTTCGATATTCTGGATGAAGATTTCTTCCGTCAGTTCCACTTCCAGCCGGTCTGCCGGAACACCATGGGATTCCAGTACATCCTGAATGTGGTCAACAATGCTCTCATCATCCAGTTCCCGACCGGACAGGTTCACCGCAATACGCAGGTTGGCATAGGGGCCATCCTGCCATTTCGCCAGCTGGCGGCATGCGGCCCTGACCACCCAGCGACCAATATCGGTAATGCGACCGCTCTCTTCGGCCAGTGGAATGAAATCGAGTGGGGGTAACAGACCTCGGCGGGGATGCTGCCAGCGGATCAGCGCTTCCACACTGTTTATGGATGAGTGATTGAGATCAAGCTGGGGCTGGAAATACAGTACAAACTCATCGTTGGCCAGGGCCTGGTTAAGATCCTTGTCCAGCTCCAGGCGCATGACCTCCCGGTCCTGCATGCCCTCGGTATAGAACTGATAGGTGTTGCGGCCCTGCTCCTTGGCCCGGTAAAGCGCTATATCGGCGTTGCGCAACAGGGTGTCGGTATCCAGGCCACTCTGGGGATAGACCGCCACACCCATGGTTGCAGTAACTCGGTGTTTCTCCCCCTGAACATCAAAGGGCTCGTCAAAACACTGTTTGATCTGGCCCAGCAGGTTGATGACATCGTCGATGTCTTCCACATGCTGCTGGCAAACCATGAATTCATCGCCACCGGAATAGGCGACCATGATTTTTTCATCGCTGAGGGCGTTCAGGCGCTCTGATACCTTGATCAGCAGTTCATCCCCGAACTGGTGGCCAAGGGAATCGTTGAGCATCTGGAAACGGTCAAGGTCGATCATCACCAGGGCAACCTGGCGCATCTGCCGGTCGGCGATACTCAGGGTATGGGCCAGGTCTTCCATGAAAAACCGGCGATTGGCCAGGCCGGTCAGTGTGTCGGTTGTTTCAAGCCGTGCAAGGTTCTGCTGAACGGCCTGGCGTTGATGGATTTCCGCGTCCAGTTCCCGCCTTGTTTTCAGCAGGGCCCGGTTACGCTTGAGAATCTGCTGAACCAGTAATGTTGTAAGGCTGGTCAGAAGTCCCATGCACAACATGACCACGAAAGTGACGAAAGGCCAGTCGCTGCGCTGATTATTGACCCAGGACGCAGAGGGGGTCACTGTCAGCGTCCAGTCGATGGTCGGTAATTCAACGCTGGCTGAGCTTGAAAATGAAGAATTCGTAGTGGCTGACTGGTTCAGTGCGTAAGCCGGTTCGCCATTGTCGAAGATATCAATACGGAATGACTCCAGTGCGCGACTGGTGAGCAGGTGCCTTGCAAGGACTTCCATCCGGAATACACCTGCGATGAAACCATTGTTGGCCTCACCGGAGAATACCGGCGCATATATGACCAGACCCTGCCCACCCTGTTTAAGGTCGATAACACCGGAAATATCCAGGTTGCCGGTTGTCTTCGCCTCTTCGAGTGCCTGGCGGCGTTCGGGCGAAAACGCAACGTTGTAGCCAATGGCGTCTTCGTTGCCCTCATAGGGCTCCATCCAGCGGATTACGAAATTGTCGTCAATCCACTCAATGGCCTGGTAGACGCCAAAATCGGCAAGGTAATTGCGCGCGTCCTGTTCCCAGATTTCCCTGGATATGTCCGGAGCAGCTTCCCGCCGTTTTGCCATGCGCCGTATGGCCTCCGCATGAACCAGGAATTCCCGCTCAAGGCGGTTGGCCATGGACAGGGCTTCGTTGTCCAGATTGGCCTGAATCTGTTTGCTGTCCTGCTTTTCAATACCGAAGTACAAACCCAGGGCTATGGCCAGAAACACCAGAAAAATCAGTACTGGAAACGCCGGGTTCAGCAAGCCCCTGACGAACGGGGTTGGCGCTGATGCAGGTTTGTCCACAGAGTGCTCCGGTTGATGAATTGACAGAACAGGGTATCGGCCGAATTCACCTGATTATGAGGGATAAACGCGATGACCTGTTACTAATTGTTGGATGCGCGCTTGCAATGATATCCCGTATGCGCCGTCAGGCAATGGCTGAACGATCTCGGGTTGTTGGCCTGGCGTGGGTTTTGCCAGATCAATGATTCTTGGCGTAACGGGTTTTTTGTCGGCATCAAGAAGCACCTCGACCCTGGGTTTGAGTTTCTTGCCAGGATGAACAGCGACAATCAGCGCCACGTCTCCGGTCGTCAGTTCAACCAGGGTTCCGGGCGGGTATATACCAACCATCCGGATAAAGGTTTCCACCATGTCGGCATCAAACTGTCTGCCCCGGTTGCGGTACAGAACACGGATGGCATCGGAGGCCGGCATACCGTCCCGGTAACAACGGTCACTGGTCATCGCATCAAAGGCATCGACAATCGATACCAGCCGGGCGAAGCGGCTGATCTGCCATTCCTCCAGTTGCTGCGGGTAGCCACGCCCATCCATTCGTTCGTGATGGTGGCGGGTGACATCAGCGATGATCGGGTCCAGTTCCGGGTCGGACTTCAACAGCTCATAGCCGTAGGTGGTGTGTTTCTGCATGATCGCGAATTCCTCGCGGCTCAGGGCGCCCGGCTTGTTGAGTATCTCTGGCGGCACTTTCAGTTTGCCCAGGTCGTGAAGCAGGCCGCACATGCCGGCAATCTCCAGATCTTCGTCCGGCATGCCAATAAAGCGGGCGAATGCCACGGTAAAAATAGCGACCCGCAGGCAGTGCTCGGCGGTGTAGGCATCCCGCGACTTGATACGGCTCATCCAGAACATGGCGCTGGCGTTGGCCTTGATACTTTCAACACACTCACGAATAACGGGGCGGGCATCCTGGAGGTTGAGATCATTTCCCCGCTCGATGTTACGGGTTACCTGCTCGACAAAATTCTGTGTTTTGCTCCAGGCTTCCCGGGCCCGGGGGATCTCCTGCGCCAGTGGCCGGGTTTCCTGCATCGGGCTGGAGGTAAGCTGCTTGTGCAGCGTGACCTTGTCCAGGGCGCCGGCTAACAGCTCCTCTTCGCCTTCCACCAGCACCCATTCACAGTACTGGCGTAAGATACGGGCCTGTTCGACGTTTTCGATGGTAAAGCCCTGGAACAACACAGGCACCTCGGTCCAGGGGCGGTCGAGTTTGACCACACGCATGCCGGAGGTGAGCAGGTCGACCGGGAGCCGAACCCGCACAATGCCGGATTGGGTATCGTGTGCCAACGACCCTGCCTGGGAGCGGGTTGTCGGCTTTCGCGGGGAGACTTTGCTGGTTTTACGTCGGAACCACATGGCTCTGCCAGTCTTCTGATTGTCTGACCGGAGTATGGCAGAAATCCTGTTTCCAGAACAGGTATGTGGCTACCGTACTACCCCGCCGGCAGAGGGGATCACATTTCCGGTTGTGTCACCGGCGGAATGCCAAGGCGCGGGATTTCCTGCTTGGGGCATTTGTCCATCACAACGGTGAGGCCGGCCTTTTCCGCGCGCTCCGCACCTTCTTCATTAATAACGCCGATCTGCATCCAGATCACCGGTATCTGCTGTTTGATGGCAGAGTCGATGATCGGGTCGGTACGGTCTGGAGCAAGAAAGACGTCCACCATGTCCAGTGGAGTGCTGATGGATCCGAGGTCGGCATGGACAGGTTCTCCGAGAACGGTCTTGCCTGCCAGCCGGGGGTTGACCGGTATCACCCGGTAGCCGCGACCCTGGAGATAGGCCATCACTTCATGGCTGGGACGGTTGTGCTTGTCACTGGCGCCCACAAGGGCAATGGTACGGACAGTTTCAAGTATTCTGCGTAGCTGTTCGGGATTATTTCGGGACATGGGGATACCGGTTTGTCAGGTGGCCCGGTGTGCCTCAAGACAGACAGACACCGATTCCGCGTAGCGTAACGCATGGGGCTTGTCGATTTCCACTGCCGCCCAGCTGACGGCCTCATGTTCCATCACGATGCTGAGCACTTCGTGGGTAAGGCGTTCCAGAAGAGCAAACCGGTTGCCGTCTACGTGGCTGATGATCTGCTTGGTAATGGTGCGATAGTTCAGGGCTGCCCCGATGTTGTTCTGATTGATGGCGTCTGCAGCATCGTAGGTCAGCCGAACATTAATCAGCACATCCTGCTGATTATTGATCTCCTCTTCCTTGATTCCGATATAGGCGCGTAACAGCAGATCCTTGATACGCACGGTTGCCTGGTTGTTACCCGTCACTGCAGTCATCTGGCCTCCTGTTTACCATTGGCTGTTCAGCGGTCCCGAATCAGTGTCAGGAATTCTGTGCGTGTGGCCTGGGATTTCCGGAACTGGCCCAGCATCATCGACGTCTTCATGCGGGAGTTCTGTTTTTCCACACCCCGCATCATCATGCACATATGCTGTGCTTCGATAACAACAGCTACGCCCTTGGCGCCGGTAACCGTTTCGACGGCTTCTGCAATTTCACGGGTCAGGTTTTCCTGGATCTGCAGCCGGCGTGCATACATATCAACAATGCGGGCAAACTTGGACAGCCCGAGTACCTTGCCCTGGGGCAGGTAGGCAATATGACACTTGCCGATAAATGGCAGCATGTGGTGCTCGCACATGCTGTACAGCTCTATATCCTGAACCACCACCATCTCATCCATGGCGGATTCGAACACAGCGTTATTCACCAGGCTTTCGAGGCTCTGCTTGTAACCCTGGGTAAGAAACTGCATGGCCTTCGCTGCCCGCAGTGGGGTGTCTTGAAGGCCCTCTCGGCCCGGATCTTCGCCCAGGCCTGCGATAATCTGCTGGAAATGGCTGGCCAGGTCGTCAAGCTTGTTGGTCATAAAGGATTCCGCTGTCTGTAATCGGTGTAAAGGCGAAAGCTTAAGGGAATTTGCCAATGTCCTCCAGAATTACGACAACAGGGTTCAAAAAGACCACCACAACTGATCCACATCGCAAAATGCCAGGCTGGATATGGCGGGCCCGGTTGGTTTGATTTAGAGTTTCACTCTGAGGCAGGTTTCAGGAAACCGGAATGGAACAGGTAATAGCAGGAGCGCAGGGCCTGACAACCCAACGCGCAGAGACAGGGACGCTGGAAAGCTGGCAGCACGAAGGCAAATGGTTTTCCTACGGTGGGCATGCCATATTCAGCCGCATGGCCGGGCAGGGCGATGCCCTGGTGCTGCTCCATGGCTTTCCCACTGCCAGCTGGGACTGGAACCGGCTGTGGCCAATGCTGACTCAGCACCACACGGTTTTTACCCTGGATATGCTGGGTTTCGGCTTTTCCGACAAGCCGGCGCTTTATGATTACAGCATTGAAGATCAGGCAGACATGATCGAGGGCTGGATCGCCGGCCTCGGGTTAAAAAATGTCAGCCTTTTTGCCCATGACTACGGGTGCAGTGTCGCCCAGGAGTTGCTGGCCCGGGAACAGGAAGGTGTACTGCCGTTTGCGATCACCCGGGTTTGTTTCCTCAACGGAGCGCTGTTCCCGGAGGTGCACAGCCCCCTGCTGATCCAGAAACTGCTGCGCAGTCCCCTGGGAGGGCTTATCAGCCGGGGACTGACCCGCCGCACCTTTGAACGGAATTTCCGGCGGCTGTTCGGGCCGGGTTACGCGCCAGGCCAGAAGGATATGGACGACTTCTGGTATCTGCTGACCTACAACAATGGCCGCGGCATACTCCATAACCTGATTCATTTCATGGAAGAACGCCGATGCCACCGGCATCGCTGGGTTGGTGCACTGCAGAATGCCAAACAGCCGATGCGGCTCATTTCCGGTGTGGCGGACCCGGTTTCAGGTGCGGCAATGGCAAGGCGTTATCGCGAGCTCATACCGGATGCCGATGTGGTCAGCCTGCGCAATGTCGGCCATTACCCCCATTTCGAGAATGCCGGGGAGGTGTACCGGGCCTGGCGGGATTTTTGCCGGAAAGCACAGTAATCAGGCGTCGGTCAAAACCGGGTCGGCGTCCTCCGGTGGTGCCTCTTGCTGGCGCCGGGCCGCATTGGCAACCTGATTCCTGCCCCGGGCCTTGGCTTCATAGAGTGCCTGGTCCGCCCGGTTCAGCCATACGGACCAGGTTTCGCCCTTGTCGACTTCCGCCACACTGGCGCTGGCGGTAACCTGGATACCTTCAACAAATGGGCGGGCACTGATGGTGGTCAGCAGCTCCCTGGCGACTTTGTCGGCGTCTTTCTGGCGGGTTTCCGGCAACACCAGCATGAATTCTTCGCCACCAATTCGGAACAGCCGGTCGTTTTCCCTCAGCCGCTTGCGCAGCCTCGACGAGAGCTCCTGCAGAACTTTGTCACCAGCCAGGTGTCCCCAGCGATCGTTAATCGTCTTGAAATAGTCCATGTCCAGTAATATCAGGCTGGAGACCCGTTCATAGCGTTCGCGCATCTGGATCTGGGCATTGAGAACGTCCGCCAGTTGTGACCGGTTGAGACACCCGGTTAGAGGGTCAGTGGTGGCCAGCCGGGTCAGTTCCCCCTGCAGCCGCCCGACCAGCCAGGCAAAGATCATGACGAACAGGCAGGTCAGGCCCAGGGAGAAAGTAATACGCCAGAAATCCGCCTCAGGAAACTGGATAAACGACACCACGGACATACTGATCACGAAAACGATGTTACTGATCATCGCTTCCCGCAGAGGGAGCAGAAAAAACAGTGCGGCAGCGGCGGGATAGGCCCAGTAAAGGCCCGCATGGCCGTTAAGCAGGGTGGAATAGACCGCACACACCACCGCGAGTATCGGGAAAAGACGCCCGCGCATGAAGTAGCGGCTACGAAACCTCAGAAATGCAATCACCGTTACCGCATTCAGGCAGAAAACGGCCAGTAGCAGTGCCAAAAGGATGTTGTCCTGGCGCCATTGCACCATTACCAGCGGCGCCACGGCGACGAATGCCCAGAAGTGCAGGTGGTAAACGATCTGGCGCTTGAAACCGAGCACCGCCAGGGTAGGGTTTGTGGCCAGTTTGGTTGTGGCGGCAAGAGGGTTCACAGCATACTCCGGCTGTTCATTATAGGGCCATACATCCCGATACAGGCTTTTTCGAAGTCTAGCACGACCTTCCCGGGAAGAAAGGCGGATTTCAGCCATGGCCGCAATGCCACCACTATGGCTGCGCGGCGAGCAGTTCGCTAAACTTGCGGGTCCAGTGCAAGGAGCCGATATGACCGCGATCCACACCCGCCCGCCCGCGTTGACTGTCCGTGCTGGCCGCCGTGCCTTTGAGCGATTGCAGGAAAAGCCCTTTACCGCTGCCGATGTGCACGTTGTTCCCGGCGCGGCCGGTGGCCCGAAGGCGCTGGGCATATCCGGCCTCGACAAGGCCATCTTCGGGGATTTCCTCCCGCGGGTGCCCCAGATACGCTCGCTGATCGGCTCGTCCATCGGAAGCTGGCGGTTTGCAGCGGTGGCGTCCACGGATGACCCCAGGGCACAACTGGCCCGGCTGGCGGAGCTCTATACTTCCCAGCGCTTTGCCAAGGGCGTCAGCATGGCAGAGGTCAGCCGCAAGAGTGTGCTGTTCCTCGAAGAGCTGCTTGGCGGCCATGAAGATCATATCCTCAATCATCCCTGGTACCGGCTCAACATCGTTGTGGTCCGCAGCCGTGGAATGCTGGAGCACGATACCAAAGGCCGTCTCAGCCTGGGTCTGATGAACGCGATCAGCGCGAACATGGTTAGCCGCCGGCATCTGGGCCGGTTCATGGAGCGGGGTATCATCCACGACGCCCGGGTGAAAGCGCCGCTTGCGAAACTGGTGGACTTCCCAAGCCACGAAGTGGCCCTGAGCCGCGACAACCTGATGCCGGCCCTGCTGGCTTCTGCTTCGATTCCCATGGTCATGTCCGGCGTCCGCAACATTCCCGGCGCCCCGGACGGCCTTTACCGCGATGGTGGCCTGCTGGATTACCATCTGGACCTGCCTTACCAGCAACCCGGGGTTATCCTCTATCCCCATTTCACCGACAAGGTCATCCCGGGCTGGTTCGACAAGACCCTGCCCTGGCGCCGGGGCGACGCGACCCGGCTACAGGATGTATTGCTGGTGTCGCCATCACCGGAATACCTGGATTCACTGCCCGACAAAAAGCTGCCGGACCGCAAGGACTTCGAGCGCTACCTCGGCGACGACGCCGGCCGCGAGCGGGCCTGGCGCAAGGCCATTGCCGAGAGTTACCGCCTGGGTGAAGAGTTCATGGAGCTGGTGGATTCCGGCCGCCTGAAAGACGTTTTGCGGCCGTTGGATGGGAAGCGCTGAGTTTTCCTGTATGTTTCAGCCTGCTTGTTGGGGGGCTGCATCGGTGCGGGACACCTGTCGCAAACACGCCCGTAAATACGTCCCTGTAGGGCTCGGTCGCGCCATCCCTGGCGCTCCACGGTTTGCGACAGGTGTCCCGCACCGATGCCCGCAACTTTCCAGATATGGCCAAACGTAGGTCGGATTAGCGAAGCGTAATCCGACAATGGTTGATGCGCGCAAAAATGTCATAGGCCTATGGTTGTCGGATTACGCTTCGCTAATCCGACCTACGAGGCCTGCAACGAGGCAGAGCCTAAACAGCCACAGCCTCACGCTCGGGCAGGAAGTAGACCAGTAACGCCGCCATGGCCACCAGGCCGGATGATATCCACAGGCAGGCCTCCAGACCATAAATCTGATAGACCCAGCCGGACAGAATCGTGCCCAGAAGGCGGCCGGCGGCGTTGGACATGTAGTAGAAGCCCACATCCAGGGAAACCCCATCGCCACGGGCATAACTGACAATCAGGTAGCTGTGCAGGGACGAATTGACCGCAAACAGCACCCCGAACAGCAGCAACCCGCCGATGATGGCCAGTTCCGGCGCAATGCCGGCCATCAGGGCAAGGGCAATAAGCGCGGGAATGGCGGTCAGCACCGCTGCCCAGCCGGCCGCGGCCCGGCCCGGCATGGTATCCGGATTTCGGCCGGTCATCCTGGGGGCAATGGTCTGGATGAAACCGTAGCCAATGATCCAGGTCGCCATGAAGCCGCCCACTTTCCAGAAATCCCAGCCAAAGACCGTGTGCAGGTAGACCGGCAGGGCCACCACGAACCACACATCCCTGGCCCCGAACAGAAACAGGCGGGCGGCGGAAAGCACGTTGATGGCGCGGCTCTTGGACAGGATGTCGGTGAACCTGGGTTTCGCCTTGCTCTTGCCCAGTTCCTGCTTGAGCAGGAACAGACTGCTCAGCCACACCAGCAACAGGGCCCCACCCATGATCAGAACCGCACCGGTAAAGCCGGTGGACATCAGCAGCACGCCACCGAGGAAAAAGCCCACACCCTTGAGGGTGTTTTTCGACCCGGTGAGGATGGCCACCCACTTGTAGAGCTGGCCCTGTTGCTCATCGGGAACCAGCAGTTTGATGCCGCTCTTGGCGGACATCTTGTTCAGGTCCTTGGCAATGCCGGACATGGCCTGTGCCGCCATCACCCATGGCACAGTCAGCATGGCCGCAGGCACCGCAAGCATGCCCAGGGCAATGATCTGCAGCAGAAGCCCAAGGTTCATGGTGCGATTCAGGCCCATACGGGCGCCCAGATACCCTCCTACCAGATTGGTGACCACACCAAAGAACTCATAGAAGATGAACAGCAGAGCAATCTCCAGCGGCGAGTAGCCGAGCTGGTGGAAATGCAGCACCACCAGCATCCGCAGGGCGCCGTCGGTCAGGGTGAATGCCCAGTAGTTACCGGTGATGACCAGGTACTGGCGGATGGCCGGAGTCATGCTCAGGCGGCCCCCACCCGGCGCACCAGTTCAGCGGTGCGATTGGCGTAGCCCCACTCATTGTCATACCAGGCGTAAATTTTTACCTGGGTGCCGTTGACCACCATGGTGGAAAGCGCGTCGATAATGGAAGATCGCGGGTCTGTCTTGTAATCGATGGACACCAGCGGTCGTTCCTCGTACCCCATAATGCCTTTCAGTTCACCGTCTGCGGCTTCCCGGAGCAGGGCGTTCACGGAATCCCGATCGGTGGGAGTGTCCACTTCGAACACGCAGTCTGTCAGCGATGCGTTGGTTAGCGGCACCCGCACGGCGTGTCCGTCCAGGCGACCTTTCAGTTCCGGGAAGATCTCGATAATGGCGGTTGCCGACCCGGTGCTGGTGGGAATCAGCGAGCTGCCGCAGGCCCGGGCCCGGCGCAGATCCTTGTGGGGCGCGTCGATAATGGTCTGGGTGTTGGTCAGGCTGTGGATGGTGGTGATGGAGCCGTGTTTGATACCCAGTTTTTCGTGGATCACCTTTACTACCGGCGCCAGGCAGTTGGTGGTGCAGGAGGCCGCAGTGACGATACGATCCGTGGCCGGGTCGAAAATGTCATCGTTTACGCCCACCACAATATTCTTTGCGCCTTTCTCCTTCACCGGCGCCGTCACCACAACCCGTTTCACCCCCTGGTCCAGGTACGCCTGCAGTACCTCTACCTTCTTCATCTTTCCGCTGGCCTCAATAACCACGTCGCACCCGGACCAGTCGGTCTCGGCAATGGTTTTGTTGGCGGTGACCCGAATTTTCCTGTCTTCGATGAGCAGGTTTCCCTCTCTAGCGGTGGCTTCTCGCTGCCATTTGCCGTGAATACTGTCGAACGTCAGCAAATGTGCCAGGGTGGTGGCATCCGCCCCGGGATCATTGATGGCAACGAATTCCACCTCTGGCCAATCGAAAGCAGCGCGCAGTGCCAGCCTGCCAATGCGTCCAAAACCGTTGATTCCTACTTTTATCCTGCTCATGTCGAGCTCCTTTGAATGGGTCCTGGTTGGGTGCAGGGCGCCGGATTGTGAGGCCCGTTCAAAACACGCTGTGAATACATCCCTGTACGCTCCGCTCCGCCATCCATGGCTCCGCAGGGTTTTGAACGGGCCTCACAATCCGGCTCCGCTAATATATTCAGGTCTCCGCAGCGGCGGGAAACCAGTGGCGGGTGCGGTTGGCCAGCGCAACCAGCGACAGCATCACCGGTACTTCCACCAGGACGCCGACCACCGTTGCCAGGGCAGCACCCGAGGTGAGCCCGAACAGACTGATGGCCACCGCGACCGCCAGCTCGAAGAAATTGGACGTGCCGATCAGCCCGGCTGGTGCCGCCACGTTGTGGGGCAAGGCCATTTTCTTCGCGGCAAAATAGGCGATAAAAAAGATGCCATAGCTCTGGATCAGCAGCGGTATGGCAATCAGCCCGATGGCATAGGGATTATCCAGAATCCGGTCCGCCTGCAGGCCGAACAGCAGGGTAACCGTGGCCAGCAGGCCCATAACCGTGGTTGGCTTGCTATGGTGCAACCAGTTCTCCAGCCGTTGTTCGCCCTGGCGTAACAGCCATCGGCGGGTAACCACGCCGGCAATCAGTGGCGCCACCACATAAAGCAGCACCGACAGCAGCAGGGTCTCCCAGGGCACGGTGATGTCAGAGAGGCCCAGCAGGAAAGCGGCTATCGGCGCAAAGGCGAAGATCATGATGATGTCGTTGATGGACACCTGCACCAGGGTATAGGCGGGGTCGCCTCTGGTGAGGTGGCTCCAGACGAATACCATGGCGGTGCAGGGGGCCACACCCAGAAGAATCATGCCGGCTATGTATTCCGTGGCAGTGGCCGGGTCCACCAGATCGGCGAACAGCACCTTGAAAAACAGCCACCCCAGGGCTGCCATGGTGAAGGGTTTGATCAGCCAGTTGATCACCAGTGTCAGCACCAGCCCCCGGGGCTTGCGACCCACGTTCCTGATGGCGGTGAAATCCACCTGAACCATCATCGGGTATATCATCGCCCAGATGAACACCGCCACTACCAGGTTTACATGGGCGTAGGTTAATGCCGCGACGGACTCATAGAGCCCGGGCAGCAGATGCCCACTGATGATGCCGAGCAGGATGGCCAGGGCCACCCATACCGTGAGGAAACGTTCGAACAGTCCCATCAGGCACAGTCCATTCTTGCCGGCCGGTCGGGCATGGCGGCAAGTCGTTGCCTGAAGGGCTGGAGGAACCCCGGATTATTGCTGGCCGTGGCTGTCAGCAGTTGCTGAATCCACTCGGGTAACATCGGGTGGAGGCGATAGTAGACCCACTGCCCGCGGCGTTCGTCCTCCAGTAGTCCCAGTTCCCGCAACTGCGACAGTTGACGGCTGATGCTCGGCTGGGAGGCATTCAGGGCTTCTGTCATTTCGCAGACGCACAGCTCTTCTTCCTTCTGTACCAGGAGCATGATGGCCAGCCGGTTTTCGTCAGCCAGGGCCTTGAAAACGGCAACCGGCGGATAATGCACGGCGCGACCAACGGCTTTCTGGTGCACCATGACGAACAGGCTGATGCGCTCCCGCAGTTCTTTCATGACCAGTGCAAAGGCGGCATGGCGGTTGGTGGGAACCGGGTCGGGAAAATCCCAGGCAATCCGCTGTGCCGGTTCACAGACCGACTGGCACTCATAGGCCGCCTTGTCGCACAGGGTGATGACGTAGTCCCAGTGCTCATCCAGCAGGGTGTTCATGGATTTGCTGTGAAGGGAGCGTGTGTCCAGCCCGGCTTCCCGGATGCATGCCAGTGCCAGTGGGTGGGGGTTTTCCGGGTGTGTGCCGGCACTTGCCACTTCAAACTGATCGCCGGCCATATCGCGGAGGATGGCCTCTGCCATCAGCGATCTTGCACTGTTGGCGGTGCAGAGGTAAAGCACCTTGCGCTTGTCTGACATCATTACCCCCTTATATGCTGAATCGCGCATATAACAATATGGGAATATATGTCCTTCTGCAAGCGATGAATATCAATTTGAAGACAAAACCCTGGGTCACGACGCCCGGCCGTTATGATGAAGACTCAGGCGATAGCCGGAGAAGCCGTGCAGGGTGTCCTGCAACGCCAGGACCCGCAGAGTGACCGGTACCTGCAGGTTTTCGGCGCTCAGCAATCGCAGATCAATGCGTTGAATCTGCCGTTCCTGGCGGGCCGCCTGAAGGGCCCTGTGAAAATTGTCCCGGTACAGCGGGTCCACTAACTGCTCAAAGGGCTGGCCTGCGAGATCAGCCGGGGCCTTTTGCAGCAGGCCGGCGACCTGGGGCGAGACGTAGCCGGTGATTGCCTGCTCGTCCAGCTCGCAGATGGTTGCGCCGGAGAGCTCTACCAGGTCGCGACTGCGCTGTTCGCTGTCATTGAGGGCCTGCCGCAGGATGGATTTCTCCACCTGCATACTGTTCAGGTGTTGCCGGTATTCCTCGCAGCTCCTGTCGGCATCGCGGTAGCGGTTGCGCCAGCGCCTTATACGCAGGCACAGGAGGGTGACGATCACCACCGCAAGGACAGTCATCGCCAGCCCCGCCAGCCATACGAGCCGAAACGATTGTCGGGCCGGTTGTTCGAGAAACCGTGTGTCCGGCAGGGTGGTTACCAGCCATCGATGGTCGCCAATCGCTATTTCCGAACGCAGGGAGCGGGAGCGATCAGGATTCTCGGTGTGCCTGGTCTGAAACAGCGGAATCTTGGTGTGTCGTTCGAGGGTGTCGATTCGCAGGTTGAGCGTTTCCGGGACGGAATTCCGTAACACGGTCGCGAGCCATAGCCCTACCGCAGCCGGATCCTGCACGGCCTGATCGGGCGCAGCACCATCGCTGGCGGTGACTGGAAATTCGTCGTAGCCGCTCAGCCGCGCAACAAGCGTGTTGTGCTGCCGGTGGTAGATCTCCTCGGCAAGGCTGCGGGACTGATTCTCCAGAGCCTGTGCTGTAACGCCTGTAACCACCAGTCCAGCGGCAAGAATAATTGCCGGCGCCCAGAGATGTGGCAGCGCCAGAATGTGGCCTTTCCCTGTCAGTCCGTGGCTTTCCATAGGTTGATCCGTAACCGTTGGCGATGTTTTGGGGGGACTGCTGCTCCTATACTTTAGTTCACACTTCAGAACACAGCCACAGCCCCGGAGAAACCCTGCCCGTTAAACCGCTGATCAGGCCCGGGACTGACGGGCCGAACCGTAAACCAGCAGAAATACGGTAAAGGCAGTGACAACCACCGACGGCCCCGCTGGCGTATCCAGGTGCCAGGACAGTGTCAGGCCGCCGGAAACAGCAATAAAACCGAACACAATGGCCATCCCCACCATATGCTCCGGATTGTTTGCGAGGCGGCGGGCGGTGGCCGCCGGAATAATCAGCAGTGCGGTGATCAGCAATACGCCGACAATTTTCATGGCCACGGCGATGACGATGGAAAACATCAGCATCAGCGCCAGCCGCAGGCGCTCTACCGGCACGCCTTCAACCCTCGCCAGCTCTTCATGAATCGTACTCATCAACAGGCCACGCCAGAGCACTGCCAGCAGTCCCAGGATCAGCGCAGCCCCGCCATAGATCCAGAGCAGGTCATTGCGGCTCATGGCCAGCAGATCACCGAAAAGCAGGCCGGTCAGATCCACCCGTATATCAGGCATGAAGCTCAGGGTTACCAGGCCAATGGCGAGCGCACTGTGGGCCAGAATCCCCAGCAGTGTGTCGGTGGCCAGGGTTTTGCTGCGGGAAAACATCACCAGGGCAATGGCCAGCACTACGCAGGTGATGATTACCCCAAGGTTGATGGGCACACTGATCAGAAAGCTCAGGGCGATGCCCAGCAGTGCGGAATGGGCCAGGGTATCTCCGAAATAGGCCATGCGCCGCCAGACCACAAAGCAGCCCAATGGCCCTGCCACCAGCGCCACGCCAAGGCCGCCGATCAACGCACGCCAGAAAAAGTCCCCGAGTATCGCGTCAATGATGGGCATGTGAGTGTTCCCTGTGGGCATCGTCCTGGTCGCCGGAGACCACATCACCGTGCAGATCGTGGCTGTGATTGTGGTGGTGATGGTAAACCGCCAGGCTTTCCGCCACCGGTCGCCCGAAGGTTTCAATAAAGGCCGGGTCGTGGGAGATATCGGCAGGGTAGCCGCTGCAACAGATATGCTGGTTCAGGCAGATAACCTTGTCGGTTGCCGCCATGACCAGGTGCAGGTCATGGGAGATCATGATGACACCACAATCCAGTTCGTCACGCAGGCTTCTGATCAGATCATAGAGCGCCGCCTGGCCGTTGATATCAACGCCTTGCGCGGGTTCATCCAGCACCAGAAGGTCCGGCCGGCGAGCGAGGGCACGGGCTAGCAGCAGCCGCTGTTTCTCGCCACCGGAGAGATGATGAACCGACGCATTGAGCAGATGCTCAACGCCGGTCTTTGTCAGAGCATCAACGCAAGCCTGAAGCGGGCGGCCACTGAGCAGCATGAAGCGCTTCACGTTGATCGGCAGGGTGGTCTCCAGGGTCAGATGCTGGGGAACGTATCCGATGGTGAGCCCCGGGGCCATCGCCAGGGAACCGTCGGATATGGGCTGAATACCCAGCACTGCCTTGATCAGAGTGGTCTTGCCGGCGCCGTTCGGGCCAATGATGGTGATGATATCGCCCCGCTGGACACGCAGGTCCACGTGGTCAACCACGGGCCGGTCGTCAAAGCGGACGCTTAACTGTTTCAGTTCAACCAGGGCTTCATCCGTCATGGGCGGCTTCCGCTGAGCAGCGAGGGCAGTAACCGGCCACTTCGATGGTGACGTCGTCCGGCCGGAAGGATTCCTGGGCAGCCGCCTTGGTGACAGCACTGGCAACACCGGGCGCCGTCAACTCGAGGACATTGCCGCAGGAACGACAAATCAGGAACATGCCGTTATGGCTTTTACCGGCATGGGTACAGCCTATGAACGCGTTCAGGGAGGAAATCCGGTGCACCAGGCCATGCTGCTGCAGGAAGTCCAGGGCGCGATAGACGGTTGGTGGCGCCGCATTGTGGCCGTCCTCTGCCAGCACGGCGAGAACGTCGTAGGCACCCAGGGGCTTGTGGGACTGCCAGATCAACTCGAGTACCCGTTCACGGGTGGGCGTCAGCCGGGCGTGATGTTGCTGGCAGATATCTCTGGCCTCAGCCAGGGCCTGGGCAACACAGGCATCGTGATTGTGGGGCCGATAGGGAAGAGCGCTGGTTGGCATGGGCACTGTCCTGCGAAATTTGCAACATTATAACATTAGCAGTAAACAGTGCCACGTCTGCGTTACAGCCGGCAGCGGTTATCCTGCCTGGCGGGATGCTTCCAGGGCGAGGGACTCAAGGTAGCCAAGGTCAGGAATGACGGCCTGTTCGCCTTCGACTTCCACTATCATCAGGTCAGCGGGCCCGGTGTTACCGTCGATTTTCTTGATCTGGTTTTCAGTCAGGCGGGTCTGGCTGGGAATACCCTGGGTAACCAGGGCCATGAAGGGCACCGAGTTGTGATGGTCGCCAATGGTGTTCAGCACCACTATGCGCCCACGATTGCCGCCCGGAACCGTGAGTTTGCCGCCGTTGGCCGCATCGTAGGAAATAACCGGCAGATTCAGGCCACGCCAGTCCAGTTCACTCACCAGCCATTCCGGCGTGTTGGGGGCCGGGTCGGAACTTGCGAAATCCACCACTTCCGCGATGGAAACGTTGGGTAACAGCAATTGTTTTCCGCTCATGGGGATCATTACGCAGGGCAGGGTTTGGCTGGTGTCTGTCATTACTTATTTCCTCAGGCGGAATCCCGTTTTTGCCGGCCCTTGAGCAGGCAGGATTCTTCAATCGTTTTGACGAGTTCTCGGGCCAGCTGTTCCGGCGTACCACAGAACGCGGAACAGCCGGTAGCGGCAACCGAGTCCGGCATCGAGCTGTTACCGCAACTGGAACTTTCCTGAACCCAGATGCGGCTACCGTAAGCCTTCAGCAGAGGGGCCGCAATGGCGCCGTCGTTGCCCATGCCAGAGAACACGATGGCATGGCAGCGGGCACCGTAATGGTCACCGATATTGAGCAGCACCTGGTCAATGGACGGGCCGTAGGGGCCGGGCCAGGGCGTGTCCCTCTGCTGGAGCGCTCCGCTGTCGTCCAGGGTCCATTCGTGTTCCACCGGCATCAGGATAACGTCACCATTGTGGATCCGATACCCGTTCTCGGCCGGTTTCAGCTGGTAGTGAGCGTGTCGCCCCAGTACCCGGGTCAACACTTCGGTGAAGTTGTTGTCAATGTGCTGGGCATAGACGAAACCCACGGGCAAGCCCGGTGGCAGGTTATCGAGAAAGGTCTTGACCGCTGCCGGGCCACCCAGTGATGCCCCCAGAATCCAGATTTCTTCCGCCGGCAGATCGGATGAAGCCGGCGGAATCCAGTGGGGCAGCGTGGGTGAAGTTGTTACCGGCGGTTGTTCGTTGGCCAGCTCTTCGATAGCGGCGGCGGAATCCAGCTTTTCCAGGTGCCCGAGGGACTGCTCCAGTTTGTCCAGCAACCGGCGCTCCCAGCGAAAGTATTCGGTGGTTCCGGATTTCGGGGCCGGATCCAGCCCGAACAGCACCGGGGCCTCGGTGTTCTCCAGAAGGTGATCAAACAGGACCGGATGATCCGCGTCGTCCTCCAGGGTAACCAGCCACAGGCTGGCATCGGGGAATTCGTGATAGCCCTGAAGGCGGTCAGGGTCACCGGAAAAGCAAACGTCCAAGCCGAACCTGGACGTGGCTTCCTGCAGCCGGTGGCGCTGCAGGACGATATCCGAGACGATGCCGACCGCTGGCCGTCCTGGCTGGCCGGCCATCACTGATTCCCGGTCAGCCGCGTGATGGTGTCAAGCAGCTCGGTTTCCTGGAAAGGTTTGCCGAGGTATTCGTTGACACCAATGGCCAGCGCCCGTTCCCGGTGTTTTTCACCAGTACGGGAGGTGATCATGCAGATCGGCGTGTCCTTGAGGTTGTCATCATGGCGCACAAAGCTGGCCACTTCGAAACCGTCCATGCGGGGCATCTCGATGTCCAGCAGGATAATATCCGGTTTGTGGTCCTGCAGTTGCGCCACCGCATCCAGGCCGTCTTTCGCCGTGATCACTTCCATGCCATTACGTTCCAGCAGGCGTGAGGTTACCTTCCGTACGGTGACCGAGTCGTCCACCACCATAACCACGGTTGCCTGCTCCTCCCGGCGTGATGCCTCCTTGGCCTTTTCCAGGTTGGCAATGCGCTGACGCTCGGAAAGGATGTCGGACCGGATCATCGCCGGCAGGTCAAGGATCACGACCACGTTACCATCACCCAGGATGGTGGCACCGGATACCCCCCGAACGGTACTGAACTGTGGGCCAAGGGATTTCACCACGATTTCCCGGCTGCCCATCAGACTGTCAACCTGCAGGGCCATGGGCTGCTCCGCACCCCGTACCAGGATGACGGGCAGAGGCAGAGCCTGGCCCTGGAGCTTGGGATGGTGGTCGCTGTTCAACAGGCTGCCCAGATACTGCAGGCGATACTGCTGGCCGGCGTATTCATACAGGGGCGCGTCGGGCTTGTAGTATTCCTCAAGCTCGTAGGTGCTGACCCGCACAATGCCCTCGATGGTGTTCAGCGGGATGGCGTAGAAGTCCTCACCGGTGGACACCATCAATGCCCGGTTGACGGATACCGTGAACGGCAGGCGGACGGTGAACACCGTGCCCTTGCCGACGGCGGAGTCGATATCGAGACTGCCCCCGAGCTGCTTGATTTCGCTGGCGACCACGTCCATGCCCACACCGCGACCGGATATCTGGGTAACCTGTTGGGCCGTGGAGAAACCGGGTTGCAGGATGAACTGCAGGATTTCCCGCTCGCTCAGGTCTTCATCGGCGGACATCATGCCCTGGCGGATTGCCTTGTCACGGATGACCTGGGCAGGAATACCGGCACCATCGTCGATCATACGCAGTACCACGTCACCGCCTTCGCGGGTCAGCGACAGGGTGACCTCACCGGTTTCCGGCTTGCCGGCTTTCTTCCGGTCGGCTGGCGCTTCGATACCATGGTCCAGTGCATTACGCAGCATGTGTTCCAGTGGCGCAATCATGCGTTCAAGGATGTTGCGGTCCATTTCCCCTTCCGGGTTGCGGACATCAAACTCAACTTTCTTGTTCAGCTCACCGCTGATCTGCCGAACAATACGGCGCAGTCTCGGCACCATGGAGGCAAACGGAATCATCCGGGTCTTCATCAGACCTTCCTGGAGTTCCGTGTTGATCCGCGACTGCTGTACCAGCAGGGTCTCGGTGTCCCGCACCCTGTCAGACAGGGTTTCACGCAGGTCGGCAAGGTCCGAGGAGGATTCCGTCAGTGCCCGCGACAGTTGCTGGATAGCGGAATAACGGTCCATTTCCAGGGGATCGAAGTCGTCGCCATAGTCCGGGCCGTGTTCTTTTTCGGCGCGGAACAGGATCTGGGTTTCGGTTTCAATTTCCATCCGGCGCAGCTGTTCACGCAGACGCTCGATGGTGGCCGCCATTTCGTCCAGGTTGTGGCTGAAGTCACTGGTCTGCTGCTCCAGGCGGCCACGGGTAATACTGGTCTCGCCGGCCAGGTTAACCAGCTCATCCAGCAGGGGCGCGGATACCCGGATGGTTTCCTGGGGGGCGCGCTGGGCGGCAGCGGTTTTGGCAGGCGCCTTGGACGGTGTTTTTTGGGGCTTCCTGGCTGCCGGCGCTGCCGGTTTTTCCGGCTCGGCAGGCTTTTCAGCCGCCGGCTCGGGCGCCTTCGGTGCTTCCGTTTGTTCAGGTTCCGCCCTGGCGGGTTCGGGAACCGAACCGGTGTTTTCAAACCGGTTACGGATATCAGCGACCAGCGCCACAATGGCGTCGTGATCCCTGGTAATAGCCTGCCAGGCCTCGTCGCCCGGCGTGTTGCCACCCAGATCGATCAGCCGGGTTTCCAGGGCGTGGGCTTTATCGCCCAGATTACCCAGTTGTGACAGTCGTGCGCCACCCTTGAGCGTGTGCAGCGCGCGCTGGGCTTCCTGATTGAAGTGGTTGTTGCCCGGGTCTTTACGCCAGTCGTCCAGCAAATGTTCCAGCTGATCCAGAATCTCGCCGGCTTCTTCCAGGAAGATTTCCAGCACTTCGGCGTCAACGGAATCGTCCTCGCTGGAATCGACGGTGGGCTGAGCCGTGGTTTCGGAGGGTTCGTCACCGGACAGTTCATGGGCATCATTCAGCGCCTTGATCAGTACATCGTCAGCGGCCGGTTTGTTGCCCTCCTCCAGGCTGGTGAGCATGTCCCGCAGGTTATTGTGCGCCTTCTCGCTGAGCTCCAGCAGAATTGACTGATTGTTGGAACCGGCAATCAGGGGGTCGAGAGCCTCCGACCAGGCCTGGGCCAGGTCGGCAATGGGGTCAACATCGGAAAGCCGCGCACCCCCCTTGAGGGTGTGCAGTTCCTGTTGCAACTGGGTGACACCGGCCAGTTCTTCCGGTTCGTCACGCCACTGGGCCAGGCATTCGCCAATGGCTTCGTGGATTTCCAGGCCTTCGTCAAGGAATATGCCTACCAGGTCATCGTCGGATGCCGGTGGGATGGCATCTGCGACTGACGCCGTATGGTCCTCAGCGTCACCAGTTACTGTGTCCAGATCTTCTTCCGGTTCCGCAGCAGGTGCCGGTTTGCCGGAGAGAATCGCTTCCACCCGGGCAACCAGTTCTGTCGCTGGCGGACAAGGCTTCTGCGTGGCAACCTGCTCGACCATCTGCGCCAGCCGGTCGTGGCAGGCGAACAACAGATCAATCATGTCGTCGCTGGCGCTGAGCTGCCCTTCAGCCACTTTCTCGAACAGGTCTTCGAGAACGTGGGTCAGGTCGCCAATGGCATCAACACCGGCCATGCGGGCGCCGCCCTTGAGGGTATGCACATCACGCTGCAATTCCGCTGCAACCTCACGGTTGGCGGTATCCTCACTCCAGGAATGCAGGGCACTACCGGTGGAGTTGATCAGGTCGTAGGCTTCTTCCAGGAAGATACCAACCAGTTCCGGATCAAGATGGGAAAGATCCGTGCCGTGTTCCTCTTCCGGAGTGTCTTCCGGGATTTCCGGTTCCGGGCTGTCGTCCTCGTCCAGATCGGCCAGCGGGAGCTCTTCATCCTCTCTGGTGTCTTCGTGGTTCACGTCCGTTACCGGCCGGGAGCCGGCGGCGCTATCCATGTAGGCATGGATTTCACTGATAAGATCCGGTGCCGGCCGGGGTTGTTCGTTCTGCTCCAGGGCATCCACCATGCCGGCAAGGCGATCGTGGCAGCGGAACAGCAGATCCGACAGTTCACCGGTAACGGCCAGCCGCTGTTCGGTCAGGCCTTCGAAGAGGTTTTCCAGTTCATGGGACAGGTCGCCGATCGACGGGATATCCGCCAGCCGGGCACCACCTTTCAGGGTATGCAGGTCCCTTTGCAGCAGACGCAGCAGATCCAGATTGCCGGTATTGTCACTCCAGCTCTGCAGGGCATCGGCGGTGCTGTCGATCAGGTCACGGGCTTCCTCCAGGAAGATTTCCGCCAGCTCCTGATCCATATCTTCATCGGTTTCTGCCAGTGGTGGCAGCTCGTCGTTGTCTTCTGGTGTTTCTTCACTTTCCAGATCAAAACTGCGGTCGATTTCCTCCAGATCACCGGTGAATTCCTGTTCAAAGGCATCCGGCACATCCTCTGCTGCGTCTTCGGGCGCATCCAGGGCGAGGGCGTTGAGACTGGCAATCAGCTCCTCGCCGCTTTCAGTGGCAAGGCCTGCAGCTACCTGGTCCATCATGTTGATCAGGTGTTCATGGCCGGCCCGGATGGTATCGAAGATTTCAGGGTCCGGCCGGAATCCCGGCGAAGCGGCACGCTTGTAGACATCTGTCAGCGCTCCGGAGAGCTCCGCAACGTCAGTCAGGCCAGCCTGCTGCGCGCCGTCGGTCAATTGCTGCAACTCAGCGCGGAGGGTATCCAGGGCAGAGGTCTGTTCGGGGTTTTCTGCCCATTCATCCAGAATCCGGTCGGCATCCAGCAGGATATCGAGGCCTTCGTTCAGGAACAGCTGCACCAACTGCGGCTGATTGTCTTCTTTCGCCTCGTCATCACGGGACTGGGAGCTGCGCAGTGTGGCATTGCTGACCTGTTCCAGTCGTGCCAGGAAGGCGTCTGTTCCGGGAAGATCGCCCTGGGGGTTTTCCCGGATCTGGCCCAGACCCTGGGTCAGGAAATTGCAGGCATCACCAATCAGGCCAACAACCTCCTGGTCAGCGCGCTTGTTCTGGGCACGGGCTTCCTTCACAAACCGTTCCAGCGGCGTGATGACTGCTGCGATCGGGGCTATACCGGCGGTATGGGCGCTGCCCTTGAGAGTATGAAGCGCGCGGGAAAGATCGTCGGTATAGGCTACACTGGCCTTGTCGCCAGCGGCCTGGAGGAAATCCTGCAGGGTTTGCAGGTGGGTTTCGGTTTCACTCTCGAAGATGTCCAGCAGTACCGGGTCTACAGCACTGTCTTCATCATCGGCCCCGGTGGCTCCGGCCTTCGTTGTTTCGTCAGCCGGCGCTTCCGGCTCCGATGGCGGCATGGTGCTCGCGTCGGGAATCTCGCCGTTCGCCAGGGCGGTCGCGCGGGCTTCCAGGACCGAGGTGTCGTGGGATGGCGCACGCCGTTTCTCGAAATCCTCCACCAGGTCAGGCAGAACAGAGGTCACTTCCTCCAGCAAACCGGCAATGTCATCGTTCATGAAAATGCTGCCGTCGATCACGCGGTTCAGCATGTTTTCGACGGACCAGGCCAGCTCACCGACAACCAGCGCGCTGACCATGCGGCCGCTGCCCTTGAGGGTGTGGAAAGCCCGTCGCACTTCGGACAGGGCGGTACGATCATCGTGCTGCCGTAGCAGCATGGGCAGGAATTCCCGGATGGTATCCAGGACCTCGCCGGCTTCCTCGATAAAGATCTCGAGAATTTCGTCGTCTATGAGGTCGTCTTCGTCGCTTTCCTCAGCCACTGATGGTTGTTCGGCAGCCGTGACGTCCGGCTGCGCTGCCACCTCCGGTTCGTCGGTGCCAGCGTCTGCGGCGGGCTCGGCAGCAATGTTGTCACTGTCCGTCTTGCGAGTGGTGGACATGGCTTCGGCGCGTTCGATAAGCGCTGCCACGTCGCCATCAGACTGACCTGTGCGGAAGTCGTTGATCAGCGCCGGGATGCGACTGGTAACGTCGTCGATCAGGCTGAACATCTCATCGTTGGGGCGGAGTGTCTGGTCAATCACCCGGTTCAGCAGGTTTTCTACTGACCAGGCCAGCTCACCGATACTGGTGGCGCCCACAAGCCGGCCGCTACCCTTGAGGGTATGGAACGCACGGCGAACTTCGGTCAGTGCTTCCCGGTCGTCATGATTCTGGCGCAGGCGGGGATAGAACTCGTTGATGGTGTCGAGAACTTCTTCGGCTTCTTCCACAAAGATGCCGAGTATCTCGTCATCCAGCAGTTCCTCGTCCGAGCCTTTGGCTTCATTCGAAGCGGTGTCCGTGGGCACTTCCATATCAACGACAGGGACATCTTCTTCGGTCGGATGCTGCCACGTGGGCTCGGCACCCACCGGGAAGCCAAGGGCGTTGAGGCTGTTTTCGGCAACGCTGAGAATGCTGTCGTTATCCTCAATACCTTCCGCCAGCCGTTCCAGGTAGTACTCGATGCTGGTAATGGCATCCGCCAGAGTGTCCAGCTGCTTCCAGTCGGGAACCTGCTTGCCGCCGAGCAGCACATCAGTGATATAGCGCTCTGCAGAGGCCAGCATGTCGGCAACGCGGTCCAGCGGGATAAGGCTCAGCCCGCCGCGAATGCTGTGGAGCAATCCGGGTACATGCTCGATCTCGCCGGTTTCCCACTGGGATGCGATGAAATTGACGATGGCGGTCTTGACCTGCTCAAGGGTATTGCGGGATTCCCTCAGCAGGGCGCCACTGGCTTCACCCAGTTCCCGCGAGCCCATATTGATCGACTGTCCGTCGCCGGCGGACGGCTCGTTTTCCGGTTGCCGATCACTGTCGAGGCCTGCCAGGCTGGCCTCGACATAAAGCAGGGCGCCGGCAATATCCATCAGGGTGCCGTCATCCACCACTTCTGACTGGGCAGAAAGCTTTTCCACCAGCTCAAGCTGTTCGGTGATCACCTTGCGGGGAATACCCAGGCCCAATACAGCCAGGGTATTGGCTACCTGGCGCAGGCCGGGCAGCAGTTCCTCCAGCTCATCGTTCTGCCGCAGTTCGGAGCGGACAAACAGATCCAGCTGGTCCTTGAGCTTGGCAAGTTCTTCATTCAGGGCGCTGACCACCGAGTGGATGGCATCGCGGCCGGGGCCCGATACCCGGGTTTTGGCGGCGTCTACATCATCCTCGGACGGCAGGGCATGCTCCAGCCGGTAGTCATCCCGCAGCTGGCGTACCAGGGGTGTCTCCAGTTCCCGGGCGCGGGCGACGTAATAGAGCAGGTGTTTGAGCAGGGCCTCGGGTACCTGTTGTTGCAGGATATCCACATGCTCGTCGGTCAGGCGGCGGATTTCCACATCCAGTTCCCGCAACAGTGACTTTACTGCCGTATTGACGGGGTTGATGTGTTGCTGAAGGGTTTCAACGAACGCCCCGGCTGCTTTCCAGAGTTCACCCCTGGGGGTTTTCTGGCACAGACGGATCAGCCGCTGGATAACCTTCTGCATGTAGTCAAAGTGGGCATCCAGGTCGGCCTCGCGAACCACGCCGGCGAGTGCGAACTGATACATCTGGCGAAGCTTGCGGATATGGCCCAGTACTTTCGGATCCTGCAGGCGCTGGGACACGTTGGAGGCCGGAGCAACCCGTGACGGTGCAAGATCGGGCTTGAACAGTGACGTGTCGGACAGCAGGGGTTCGCCCCTTGCCGCCCGCAGGTCATTGAGCAGTGGCAGCAGCACCATCGGGAAATCGTCCTTGCTGCTGGCCAGGTGTTCCAGGTACTGGGGAAGTTGCAGGATAGCCTGCATCAACACTTCCACCGCATCGTCCACGTTGGCGACGGTCTCATTCAGGACAGCCTGGGTGAGCTTCTCCATCTCCTCGGTCAGCAGGGCTGCGCCGTAAAGCTCAACCATCTGCAGGGTACCGTGAACCTGGTGGAGATAGTTCAGGCAGAAGCGCAGGCGTGCGGTGTCGTCGCGATTCTCGACATACGCTTCCAGTGCTTGCTGACCCTGGGTCAGCGTGTCCTGTATTTCGCCCCTAACCCAATCCAGGGCGATGCTGTCATGGTGATTGCCCATAACCACTCCGGTTATTCTTCGTCAGTCTGGCGTTTGATCCACGCCAGCACATGTTCCGAGGGTACCCTCTGTAAGCCAGGAGGCTGCCAGTCGGTCAGTTCCCCCTGGCCCAGGACCAGCAACCCCCCGGGCGCCAGCCGCTCTGCAAGCCGTTTTACGATTTCCCGCCGGCGCCAGCGCCGGAAATAAATCAGCAGATTCTGGCAGAAGATAATGTTCATTCCGTGCATGGGAGCCTGTTTCAGATCCAGCACATTCAGCCTGGTGAAACACACCCGCTCCCGGATGCCTTGTACGATCTCGACGTTATTCCGTTCTGCCGGCCGGAAGTACCTGGCCTTCAGCGCTTCGTCCATACCCACCAGCTTGCGCGCGCTGAACAGGCCGGACTGGGCCTTGTCGATGGCAGGCTTGCTGATGTCGGAGCCGGTTACCCCGAACAGTGGCTGCAGTGACAAGCCTTCCATGCATTCATTCAGCAGCATGGCCAGCGTGTAGGGCTCTTCGCCGGTAGAGCAACCCACACTCCAGGCCTCCAGGGGGCGCTTTTTCAGCGCCTCTCGGGGCCGGGTAAGCACATAGTCAGACACCAGCCGGAAGGCGTCCGGATCCCGGAAGAACCGGGTTTCCTGAACCGTCAGCCGATCCACCAGCGTGGACCATTCAACCACCGCGTCCGGGCCGGATACGATTTTCTCGTAATAGGCCTGGTAGCTGCTGCATCCGATTTCCCGCATCCGGATCCCGAGGTTGGTTTCGAGAAACGACTTGCGGCCGGAAGACAGGGTAATACCGGTGCGGTGTTCCAGCAGTGTCTGCCACTGACTGAACTGCGCCTCATCCATATCCGGAAGCCGGCGCAGGGACCAGATGCCTTCGGCAGGTGACAGATGGTTGCGTGTTTCAGCCATAAACTGTCAGCAGCCTCGGAGCGACGATCAGCTCACCACCGGGACGTCGCTGTCTTCCTCTTCTTCCTGATCGGCCGACTCTTCCTCGGGCAGTGTGAAGCCCGCAACAGAGGACCGCAGCTCGGACGCCATCTCTGCCAGGTTACCGATGGACTTCGCAGTCGCGTTGGTACCGGAGGAGGTCTGCGAGGTGATTTCCTGGATGACGTTCATGGTGTTGGAAATGTGAGCCGCAGAAGACGACTGCTGACGCGCGGCGTTGGAGATGTTCTGGATCAGTTCCGCCAGGGACATGGATACGTTCTCGATTTCCTCGAGGGCGATACCCGCGTCCTGGGCCAGACGGGCACCACGGACCACCTCGGCGGTGGTGTGTTCCATGGAGATTACCGCTTCGTTGGTGTCAGACTGGATCGTCTTGACCAGCGCTTCAATCTGCTTGGTTGCCGCAGAGGAACGTTCCGCCAGACGCTGCACTTCGTCCGCAACCACCGCGAAGCCCCGACCTGCATCACCGGCCATGGAGGCCTGGATCGCTGCGTTCAGGGACAGGATGTTGGTCTGGTCGGCAATGTCGTTGATCAGGGATACGATGTCACCGATTTCCTGGGACGATTCACCCAGGCGCTTGATCCGTTTGGAGGTTTCCTGGATCTGCTCACGGATGTTGTCCATGCCGCGGATGGTGTTCTGTACCACTTCCGCGCCTTTCTTGGCGATCGCAACCGACCGCTCCGCAACCGCGGAGGATTCAGCAGCGTTGGAAGATACCTGGTCGATGGATACCGCCATCTCGTTAACAGCGGCGGAGGCGCCGGCAATTTCCTGGGCCTGGTGCTCGGAAGCGTCGGCCAGGTGCATGGCCGTGGCCTGGGTTTCCTGGGCCGCTGACGCTACCCGTACCGCGGTGCCACGAATCGCCTGTACCAGCCCGCGCATCTGGTCGATCGCGTAGTTGATGGAGTCGGCGATGGCACCGGTGAAGTCCTCGGTAACCGTGGCCTCAGTTGTCAGGTCACCATCGGCCAGGTCAGCCAGTTCGTCCAGCAGTCGCAGGATCGCGTTCTGGTTCTGTTCGTTCTGTTCCTGGGTCGTCGCCAGGCGGGCCTGGGCTTCGCGGTAGAGAACCACGCCGATCATCACAACGATACCTACCATGGCCGCCAGGATAATGAAGGCGAGGGTCGGGCTGATCAGGCGTGAACCGGCCTGGCCGGTAAATCCTTCAGCAAGTACCGAAATCTCATCAAGCAGAACCTGGGAGTTGGAGAAGATATCGCTGGCGGCAGTACGCACCTTGAAGAGGTCGGGAGAGGCTTCAAGGATCGCGTCTACGTTCTGGGATACGAACTCGAACAGCTCACCCACGGCTTCGAGGCCGTAGATGGCGTCTTCATCGTCAACCTGGGAGATGCCCATGGCGGAATTGCCGTTCACCTGGCCATCGAGAACCCGGCCGAACAGGTTGGCGTCGCGGCCGAAACGGTCTGCGGCAATAACCGCGTCTTCGTCACCGGACAGTACGTTGTTGACGGAGCGAACAATCCGTTCCGCCAGCAACGACTGGCGCTGGGCCAGGGCGATCTGTTCCGCGGGGGCGTCGTTATCCAGCAGAATCTGAACGATGTCGTCGTATTCCACCTGCAACTGCGGGATGGTTTCGTTCAGGGTGCGGGCAACTTCGTGCAGGCCAAGTACTGCATCCTGGGTGGAGAGAATGCTGTCGGCGTTGTCACGGACTTCTTCCCAGGTTGCCTGGACATCGCTGTCCTGGGCGATCTCGCTCGGGGGCAGGCCGGTATCGGGGTTGCCATCAACCACATAGCCCCAGAGGCGCTCGAATTCGTCACGGGAACGTCGCAGGGCGTCGAAGGCCGAGGCGGTACCGCCCGCTGCTTCCGTCGCGTTTTTTGCAATTTCCTGTGACAGTACCCTCAGCTCCGAAGCGTGGGCGATGTAGGCCTGATCGTTCTGGCTGTCCTTGTTGATAATAAACAGCACTGCAACGAGCAGGACGGTCAATGCGATCAGTGCGGCGATCAGGCCGGCAACCAGTTTGTTGCCTCCCTGTCCCATACTGAGTCTTCCGGCTCTATTCTTCATTTTCTGGCTCCCGGCCTCTTCTTAATATTGGCAAGTTTATTTCTGCGGGCGTTGGGCAGGCGGGAAGGTGTTCCTGCCGACGTCACCACCCTTACCATTGCGCTACATCCAGGAAGCGTTCGTCGCCAAGAAGCTCGGCGGCGGAAAACACTTTCCAGACTTCCTCGTTACGCTCGTAACCGCCATTTACAAACGGCTGAACGCTTGCAGGCACATCCTGTGGCGATGCCACGAAGCTGTCCACTGCGAAATACTGCATGCCTGAGACACCGTCCACCACCAGCCCGCTGAACACATCACCCTGTTCAACAACCAGTACCCGGCGTTCGCGGGGGCTTTTGGAAGAGCGGGGAATTTCAAAAAAGCCGGCAAGATCAACCAGTGGCAGGAGGCGGCCCCGTACATTGGCGGCGCCCATCATGAACTGATGAACCCCCGGTATATGGGTATAGCGAGGGACATGGAGAATTTCAGAGACTTCGCCCATGGGCGCCACGTAGCGCTCACCGGCCAGAACGAAGCCGATACCGTTCCAGAGTTCGACGGCTTCCTGTTGTTCCGGCAGGCCGGCAGCCATGGCGCGGCTGCGTCGGGCGATATCCGTCAGTACTGCAAAGGGGGCGGCCTGGGCGGACATGCTTACTCCACGGTTGGGGATCAGGCAATCAGGCTGTTGATTGTTTTGATCAGGTCGTCTTCAACGACGGGTTTTACAAGGTAACCTTTTGCACCCTGACGGGTGCCCCAGACGCGATCGGTCTCCTGGTCCTTGGTGGTTACAATCACAACCGGGATGGAAGCGGTTTCAGGGGCGCGAGTCAGCTGACGGGTTGCCTGAAATCCATTCAGGCCCGGCATGACGACGTCCATCAGAACCAGGTCCGGAGTTTCCGCACGGGCCTTGGCAACGCCGTCGGCTCCGTTGTCAGCAGTCAGCACTTCGTGCTTGTGCTTCTCCAGAATGGTGGAAATTTTCTTAACCTCGGTCGGGGAATCATCAACAATCAGAATGCGGGCCATGGTGTCCTCAATAGTTCTTTGCTTCAGCAGGTTTATTGTTCCGCCTGGGGAACGTACTGGCGAATCGTGTTTAGAAGCTCGTCCTTGCTGAACGGTTTGGTCAGGTACTGATCTGATCCGACAATTCGGCCTTTGGCCTTGTCAAACAGTCCGTCCTTGCTGGAGAGCATGATAACCGGCGTCTTTTTGAAAGAGGAATTGTTCTTGATGAGTGCGCAGGTCTGATAGCCGTCCAGCCGGGGCATCATGATATCCACGAAAATGATATCGGGCTGGGAGTCGGCAATTTTTGCCAGAGCGTCAAAGCCGTCTGTTGCGGTAATGACCTCGCAACCGACTTTTTTGAGAAGGGTCTCAGCGGTGCGACGAATGGTCTTGCTGTCGTCGATCACCATAATCTTCAGATTCTCGAAGTTGTCATCCATTGTCCAACTGCCTTGCGCTCTGCGACTGTCGTTATTTTTCAACCGGGGGTTTTAACACAAACGTTAGCGTTGTTCTATAAATCCCGCTCATTTATAGAGTATTGGTGGCCGGATAAAAAGTATAACTTTGTGACCAAATGTACTTTTGCCCGGGAAATCACGTAATGGGTAGGGGATTTCTCCGGATGCATTCGCGGCTCGGGTACAATACCATCTGTGAACACAGCATAGCACTTATTGACCAGAGCGCTCTGCAGACCGGTTCGTGTTTTCAACCTTTTACCTGACGAGGCATTATGACAGTCCGACTCGGCATTGTGATGGACCCCATCGAGAAGATCCATTTCAAGAAAGACAGCTCCCTGGCGATGTTGCTGGCGGCCCAGAAACGGGGCTGGCAGATCGAATACATGGAGCTGCCGGACCTTTACCTGAAAGGCGGACAGGCGAGGGCGCGAACCCGTGACCTGACAGTGCACCTGGACCCGGAAGACTGGTTCAGCTTTGCCGGCAGCCAGGACCGGGCACTGGGTGATCTGGATGTCATCCTGATGCGCCAGGACCCGCCGGTGGACCGTGAATTCATCATGGCGACCTATATTCTGGAGATTGCCGAACAGCAGGGTGCTCTGGTAGTCAACCCGGCGGCCACGCTTCGGGACTGTAACGAGAAACTGTTTGCCGCCCAGTTCGAAGACTGCACACCGCCGCTGATCGTGACCCGTTCCGCCCAACGGTTGAAGGAATTTTACGCCGAGCATGGCGATGTCATCATGAAACCGGTGGATGGCATGGGCGGGCGTTCCATTTTCCGGGTCAAGGAAAATGACGACAATCTCGGGGTGATCATTGAAACCCTGACCAACCACGGCGCGCACCAGGCGATGGCGCAGAAATACATTCCCGAGATCAAGCAGGGTGACAAGCGCATCCTGCTGATTGACGGCGAGCCGGTTCCCTACGCACTTGCACGCATCCCTTCCCATGGCGAGAATCGCGGTAACCTCGCCGCCGGTGGTCGGGGCGAAGGCCGTGAACTGACCGCCCGTGACCGGGAGATCTGTGATCGTGTGGCACCGGTGATCAAGGAGAAGGGGCTGATATTTGTGGGTATTGATGTCATCGGCGATTACCTGACCGAGATCAACGTCACCAGCCCCACCTGCATCCGGGAACTTGATGCCGCGTTTGGAATCGATATTTCCAGTCAGCTGATGGATGCCATCGAGCATCGTCTGAAATAATGACCCCCAGCCGGGCCCAACCAGAGTAGCAGCCGGCTCAAACGAGGTAAGCAGCAGGAATGGCAGTTCAGGTCAGCGATTTCGATCGGTTTTCTTTTACGCTTTTTATGGCGCTGGCGCTCCATGCCATCATCGTGCTGGGGATTACCTTCGCACCGGAAGAACCCCGTTCGTCGGCGCAGACCATGGAAATCACGCTGTCCCAGCACGATGATGAAACGGACCCGGAAGAAGCCGACTTCCTGGCCCAGACCAGCCAGAAAGGCAGCGGCTCCGAGGAAGAACCGGTGGAAATGACCTCGCCGCAGCCCACGGAGATGAGCCAGCAGGAGATTGCCGAGGTTCAGCCCGAACCACCCTCGCAGGTCGAGCCGGTGCGCCAGCAGGAGCAGCCGGTGGTCCAGACCGAAGCGAGTAGCGAGCATCAGGTGTCCAGGCCTGAAACCGCCGAACCGGATCAGGAAGAGCCGCTGCCGGTGAAAGAAAAGAAAAGTCTGATGGAGCGCAGCCTGGAAATTGCCAGCCTGGAGGCCCGGCTCGACCAACAGCGGCAGGCATACGCCAAGAAGCCGAGGGTCATGCGTGTGACGGCCGCTTCTACCCTGAAGTCGACCAACGCCTGGTACGTGCAGAACTGGGTCAGCAAGGTGACCCGGGTAGGCAATATCAACTACCCTAAAGAGGCACGACAGCAAGGCATCTATGGCACTCTGCGCATGCTGGTTTCCCTCAAGAAGGATGGGTCCATCAAGGAACTGGCCATACTCGAGTCGTCGGGAAGCACGGTGCTTGATGACGCTGCCATTCGTATCGTAAGAATGGCTGCACCGTTTGCACCTTTCCCGGAGGGTATGCGAGAGAATGTCGACGAACTGGAAATTATCCGCACCTGGGTATTCGAACGGCGGGGGCTGACTTCAGGATGACCGCATCAAAACACTCTCCACACAGCCTGCGACACCAGTTTCTGGTGGCCTCTCCCTATCTGCAGGACCCACGCTTCCACGGCGCGGTGATTTATCTTTGCGAACATTCCGATGAGGGGGCCCTGGGGCTGACGGTGAATCACCCCCTGGATATCCATCTGGGCGAGATTCTTGAGCAACTGGATATGGACGGTGGCGAGCTGGACGTGCCGGTATACGGCGGCGGTCCGGTTCAGCCGGAACGGGGCTTCGTGCTGCATTCCCCCGACGCAGGCTGGCAGAATACGGCCCGGGTGTCCGACGACGTGCTGTTGACCACCTCCCGGGATGTCCTGTCTGATATCGGGGCCGGCAAGGGGCCTGAGCACTATCTGGTGTGCCTGGGTTACGCTGGCTGGAGCGAGAGGCAGCTTGAAGACGAACTGGCCAGCAACGCCTGGCTGACCTGCCCGGCTACCCCTGACATTCTGTTCCGCACGCCCTGGGAAGACCGCTACCAGGCCGTGCTGAAACTGATCGGTGTCGACCTCAAGCAGCTCAGTGAGTTTGTCGGCCATGCCTGAGGCAGGAAACCGTCGGGTCATGGCCTTTGATTTTGGTACCCGCCGCATCGGTGTTGCCAGCGGCCAGGAAATGCTGGGAACCGGCAAGCCCCTGGCCATGCTGCCGGCCCGGGATGGCATTCCGGACTGGGACCGCATCGGCAGCCTGCTGGCGGAATGGAAGCCGGATCTGGTGCTGGTAGGCCTGCCGTTGAACATGGACGATACCGAGAACGACATGTGTGCCCGGGCCCGCAAATTCGGCAAACGGTTACACGGCCGCTTTCACATTGAGGTGGAAATGGTGGACGAACGGCTCACCAGCTACGAGGCCAAAGGCGATGTGATGGCCGCTGGCGGCAGCCGTGATTTTGGCCGTGACGGCATTGACGACCGTGCCGCCGTATTGATACTGGAAACCTGGTTTAACGAGCAGGAAACCCGTTCTGCCTGACCCTGGTCTGGCTGCTGTATAAGAGGACTGAAATGACTGCACTGCTTGATATGGACCAGCTGCTGGATGATCTGGAAGCGGGCCTGCGCAAAGTACTGGAAGACCGGGGCGTCGTCGATCCGGCGCTGATCGGCATCCGTACCGGCGGTGTCTGGCTTGCGGACGTGATGAGCAAACGCCTCGGCCTGCAGGAGCCCTGGGGCGAACTGGATATCTCCTTTTACCGGGACGACTTCAGCCGCATTGGCCTGAACCCGAAAGTGAAGCCCTCCAGCCTGCCGTTCAGCACGGAAGACCGGGACATTATCCTGATCGACGACGTCATCATGAGTGGCCGCACCATTCGCGCGGCGATGAACGAAATCTTCGATTATGGCCGGCCGGCGAGTATCATCCTTGCCACCCTGGTGGACCTGGGTGCGCGGGAACTGCCAATCCAGCCGGACGTGACCGGGAAGCTGCTGTCACTTCAGTCCCATCAGCGCGTCAAACTGCGGGGGCCGGACCCGCTGCACATCGAATTACAGGAAACGGGCAAGTAATCAGCGAACGCATAACACCAACAGGCGACCCATGACGGTAAATGACCCTTCCTCGACCTCCCTGCAGCTTACCGCGGACGGCCAGTTGCGCCACTTCCTGACCCTGGACGGGCTGGACAGGACGCTGCTGACCGAAATTCTCGACACCGCCGATTCCTTTATTGAAGTGGGGGAGCGCAGTATCAAGAAGGTGCCGTTGCTGCGCGGGCGCACTGTTGTGAACCTGTTTTTCGAATCCAGCACCCGCACCCGCAGTACCTTTGAACTGGCCGCCAAGCGCCTGTCCGCGGATGTGCTGAACCTGGACATCAGCACCTCGGCCACCTCCAAGGGCGAGTCGCTCTCCGACACCCTGCTGAACCTGGAAGCCATGGCCAGCGACATGTTTGTGGTACGCCATTCCCAGAGCGGTGCACCCCACTTTATTGCCGAAAGCGTCACCCCTGGTGTGGCCATTATCAACGCCGGTGATGGCCGCCACGCCCATCCCACCCAGGCCATGCTGGACATGCTCACCATTCGCCAGCACAAGGGCCGGTTCGAGGGTCTGAAAGTCGCCATTGTGGGGGATGTACTGCACTCGCGGGTGGCCCGTTCCCAGATCCGCGCCCTGAACGAACTGGGCGCCGCCGAAGTACGCGTGATCGCACCCGCCACGTTGCTGCCAAGGGATGTGGAAAGCCTGGGCTGCAGGGTGGAATATGACATGGCCCGGGGCATGAAAGACCTGGATGTGGTGATCATGCTGCGGCTGCAGAAAGAGCGGATGGAGGGGGCGCTGCTGCCCAGTGAACGGGAGTTCTATCGCCTCTACGGGCTGAACCAGGAAAAGCTGGCCCTGGCCGATCCCGGCTGTATCGTGATGCACCCGGGCCCCATCAATCGCGGCGTGGAGATAGAATCAGCGGTGGCCGATGGCCCGCAGTCGGTGATCCTTAACCAGGTCACCAACGGCATTGCCATTCGCATGGCAGTCATGTCCATGGCCATGGGCGGGCAGGTGGCCGATCGCAACCGCAAGCTGGCAGAGGGAGCCCACGGATGAGCAGCCTGAAAATTACCGGTGGCCGCCTGGCGATTACCGATGAGCTAACCACGATTCTTGTGCGGGACGGGCGCATTGCGGCGCTGGGTAAAGCGGCAGAACAACAGCCGGCAGACAACACTTTCGATGCTTCCGGCTGCATTGTATCGCCGGGTTTTGTGGATCTGTGCTGCAACCTTCGGGAACCGGGCAACGGCCAGAAAGGTAACATCGCCTCGGAAAGCCTGGCTGCGGCCCATGGCGGCTTCACCACTCTCTGTGCCTCGCCGGACACCTCCCCGGTGAACGATTCCGGGGCGGTCACCAATCTTATTCTGGACGTTGCCGCCAAGCGCTCGGCGGTGCGTATTCTGCCGGTGGGCGCCATCACCCGTGGCCTGGAAGGCGACCTGCTCAGTGATATGGCAGGCCTGGCGGGAGCTGGCTGTATTGCCATGGGCAACGGTTCCCGCCCGGTGAAAAATGCCCGGGTACTGCGCCGCTGCATGGCCTACGCCCAGACCTTCGGGCTGACCGTGATGTTCAGCCCCGAGAACCAGGCACTGGCCGCAGATGGCTATGCCCACGACGGCCTTGTGGCATCCCGGCTGGGTCTGCTGGGCATTCCGGAAGTGGCGGAAACCGCGGCGATGATGGAAATGCTGCTGCTGGCGGAGGAAACCGGTGTCCGTCTGCATCTGAGCCAGTTGTCCTGTGCCCGTAGCGTGGAAATGCTGGCGGACGCCCGCAAGCGTGGCATAGCCGTGACAGCGGATGTGGCCATGCACCAGCTGATGTTCACCGAAGAGGCCCTCTCCGGTTTCGACAGCCGCTACCATGTGCGGCCACCGCTGCGCTCGGAAGCAGACCGGCGGGCCCTGTTGGCCGGTGTTCGTGACGGCGTGATCGACGCTATCACCAGCCAGCATCAGCCCCATGATTCCGCCGCCAAGCAGGCGCCGATGGCAGCCACCGAACCGGGTCTTTCCACTGTTGAATCGGCACTGCCCATGGGGTTGTTGCTGGTACAGCGTGGCGAACTGGACATGAAGAGCCTGGTCCGGGCACTCACTGCTGGCCCGGCCGGGGTGGTTGGCCGTTCCGCCGGGCTTCAGGAAGGTGCAGAGGCAGACCTCTGTGTATTCGACCCGAAGGCAACCTGGGTGGCGAACGAACACACTCTCCGCTCAATGGGGCATCACGTGCCACTGCCCGGGAAAGATCTGCCGGGCGTGGTTCGCCTCACCCTGTGTAATGGTCAGCAGGCCTGGCCCCCCAGTCACCTGTAGCTCACTCCAGCATGTCGTAGAAATGTGGCAGAGGTTGCGGAACCTCTGTCGAGCCCGTCACAGTTCCTCACCTTTTTGCTTCAGAGCCCTTGATGACAGGCACCTGTGCCAACGTATTCTTGTCATGGCCGGCCTAATCTCGGCCAGGGAAATGCGGTGAAACACGCACAAACGGATGTGCGGTCGCCCGACAATAATAATTCAGGAGTCATCCCCGTGAAACTAGTCAACCTCCCGCGAAAGGCCACAGCGGTTGCCGCCCTGTGTGCCAGTCTTGCGTTGTCTCCGTTCGCTCAGGCGGAATCGGACCTCATGGAGCGAAGCTTCTGTGTGTTTGATCCGGTCGGGGCCAACGGTCCCCTGTTTGCCATTACCAAAACCTTCAAGCCGGTGGCCCTCAAGGAAGGCATCAAGCTGGACCTGCGTGCCTACACCGACGAGAAAGTCGCCGCTGAAGACTTCAAGGCGGGCCAGTGTGATGCGGTGCTGCTGACCGGCACCCGTGCCCGCGAGTTCAACAAGTTCACCGGCACTCTGGAAGCCATGGGTGCCGTACCCGGCGAAGAGGAAATGCGGCTGCTGTACAACACCCTCAGCCAGGAGAAGGCGCGTTCCTTCCTGATTGACGGCGACTACGAAGTGGCAGGCGTGTTCCCTGGTGGCGCGGTCTATCTGCACACCCGTGACCGGTCTATTGATTCGGTCGAGAAGCTGCAGGGCAAGCGCATTGCCACCCTGGACTTCGACTCCGCATCGGTACGTATGGTCCGCCACGTTGGCGCGTCGGTAGTGGGTTCCAACTCCGCCAATTTTGCCGGCAAGTTCAACAATGGCAGCGTGGACCTGGCATACGCACCGGCCGTGGCCTATTCACCCCTGGAGCTCTACAAGGGTGTGACTCCTGACGGCGGTGTCTTCAAGTATGCGCTGGCTTACATGAACTTCCAGGTGATTATCCATCGTGACCGTTTTCCGGACGATGCCGGCCAGATGGTGCGGGATCAGGCCATCCAACGCATTGATGAGGCGTACGAAATCATCGCCGAGGCTGAAGCCGGCATTCCGGAAGATGTCTGGATGCATCCGCCACAGGAAGACATAGCGGAGTACGACAAAATGCTGCGCAAGGTGCGCCTGTCGCTGCTGGAGGACGGTGTTTACGACGAACGTGCCATCAACCTGATGAAAGCGATTCGCTGCCGGGTGGACGGTTCCCGTTCCGAGTGCGCGTCCTGACCGGATGATACCCGGGAGCCTGGCGGCTCCCGGTTGCCGCACTAGCGGATGGAGTCTTTCAGCGCCTTGCCTGCCTTGAAGCCGACAGTCTTGCTGGCGGGAATGCGGATGGTTGCACCGGTCTGGGGGTTGCGGCCATCGCGAGCCTCACGGCTGCGGATGTTGAAGGTACCGAAACCGATCAGGGTTGTGTCTTCGCCCCGGGCTGCGGCGGCGGAGATCTGGTCGGTGAATGCAGTGATCACTTCGCTGGCCTTCTCCCGGGTGAGTCCGGTCTGATCTGCAACAGCGGCGGCAAGTTCAGGTTTGCGCATCGGGTACTCCTTGTTGTCATTTTTGGTCAAAGGCCGGCGGGTGCGAAACCGCCGGCTGAACAAATCTATAGCGGTTTGTGGGCCAATGTGCAAACCGGCAATCAGAATGCATTTGATTCTCCGCTCTCATTTGCGGGCGGAGTCTCATAAAAACAGGGAGTTGTCGGGGATAATGCTGCTTTGGTTACAAACTGTAACAGATAAAGGGAATGACCCCCGCCTGATAACACTAAAAACCAGAAGGTGCGAAGTTATGTCACATGTTCAGAATCCTGCCAGCCGGACTTCCCAGGGGCTTTTCCGGTTTCGCGGTGCCGTAACGGCTGTGCTGGCGGGTATGGTTCTCAGTGGTTGTGGTGTCGTCAACAACATGATCTACAAGACCACCGGTGATGTGATGCAGGGGTTCTCCCGCAATCACACCGTGCCTTACCTGCTGGAAAATGAGGACCTCGCCATGGGCTGTGCCATGAGCGAAGCGACCGCGCCCCTGCTGATGTCTTTCGGGCGGGTCACCAACGAGCCGGATCAGCTTGCAGTCATGCTTTATCTGTCCGCCGGTGGCTGTGCCGAAGAGCAGGCCCGCGAACATGAGCTCGCCAGCCTGGGGGCATTGCATGCCAGAAACGCCGAGGAAGCCGAAGATGCCACCATTCGCCAGAAGCGTGCACTTTCACTGGCGGCCAAGCGTTACCAGCGGGGCTGGAATCACCACAATGCCTTCTACGGCAAGCCGGATGAGAGCGAGTGCCCGGGATTCGATGACGATCTTGGCGAATTTATCTATATGGCCGGCCTGCTGTCGGGCCTGCAGGCCCTGAACGCTGAGATCCAGTCCACCTCGTCCATCGGTGTTCCCAAGAACATCGGTTCCACTGTTGCCCGCGCCACCAGCTGCCTGGAAAACGAAAAATGGTGGGGTGCGCCCATGGCGCTGCGGGCCACCGTCTGGGCCATGATTCCCGGGGCCCTTCCGGACGGTGAGGACCCCTTCGATCGCCTTGAGATAGCGGACGAGCAGGGCAAGGTTGCCGGCGTCCGAATCAGTCACGTCTTCCACGCCATTGCCGCCCAGAACAAGGGAGACGAAGAACGCCTGCGTTCTGTTATCCGTGACCATGCGGAGGCCATCGACGAAACACCGGCCAATCAGGACTGGCGCTTTGTGGATGCCATGGCCACCCAGATGATCGTCGCCATCTCCGACCGCATGTGGATGGAGAACACCGGGCACCGCACGCCTACCGGCAAGCTTGGAACCTTCTGGGATGACGAGAAGGAAGCCGTCGAAACCATGGATCTGGACGATCTGTTGTAAATCAATGTTCCCAGAGTGAGTTGTTATGTCCCAGGGTGGTTTTCACCGTAGTGGCCGGGAGTGGTTTTCCTCCCTGCCTGCGTGCCTGCTTCTGCTGGCTGTGGTGCTGTTTTCGACAAGTAGTGATATCCACAACCAGATGCTTCGCGGAGGCGAGCAACTGTGGAGCGGGTATTACAAGCTGAGGGCCGACCCGGTGGCACCCAGTTGTGACCCGGACCGGGACATTGAAGCCGCTGTTCAGGAGAAAATGGCAGATGACGGTGGTGATGACCCGATGGCAGCGCTGCTGGGTGAATCCGATAAAGACCCGGACAAGATCCGCCTTTCCATCGAACGCTCCGTGGAGGACTGCCGCAAGAGCTACGCCAGCTATGAAGAGCTGAAGGACAAACTGACACCGGGCGTCAAGGCCTATCGCACGGTGGAGTTGTTCGTGGCCGACCTGATCGCGTTCGGCCTGGAGTCCCAGCGTTACATTCTGGTGATCCTGGTGATGCTGTGCGCGGTAACCGCCACTCTCACGCGACACCATATCGCCATGCGGGCCATGGAAACCCGCCTGGACTACACCGTTTCCCATACCCTGCAGACGGTGGCCAACGCCATGCTGCTGGGCTCCAGCGTGATTTTCCGCCAGTCCAGTTTTGGTTCCGACAATTCCATGTCTTCCGAAGAACTGCTACTCCATAACCTGTGGATCATCGGTTTTGCCGCGCTCACCCTGGCCAGCCTTTACCGGCTGATTCGTGTGCCGGACGATTTGCAGGAAGGCGGTGAAGTGAACAGGGCCTTCCTGGCGGTGCCGCTGTACACGGTTATGTGCCTGATATCCGGCACCTACTTCGCCCTCATAGGCCACGCCTCCGGCATTGGTATCTACCTGGGCAAGATGATGGAGCTGTCGGACATGTTCCTTAACGTGGGCCTGTACGTGTGGGTAGGCATGATGCTGAAACAGACCCGCCTTGCCACCCTTGTGTTCAATGTGTTCCGGCCCTGGCGCATGCCGCCGGAACTGCTGGCAGTGGTGGCGGTGCTGGTTGCCGCGGTGCCCACGGCCTATACCGGTGCGTCCGGTATCTTTGTTATTGCCGCCGGTGCGGTCATCTACAGCGAACTGCGGGCTGCCGGCGCTCGCCGCCAGCTTGCCCTGGCCGCAACCGCCATGTCCGGCTCAATGGGCGTGGTTTTGCGGCCCTGCCTGTTGGTGGTGGTCATTGCCTATCTGAACCGGGAAGTAACCACTGACGAACTGTTCGGATGGGGGATCTGGGTGTTCGTGCTGACGGCGGTGATGTTTACGGCGGTGGCCCTGACGGTCAATCGCCAGAACAGGTTTGAACTGGCACCCGCATCCACTGCCTTTCCGCCCATGATGGGCGCGCTTAAACATCTGGTTCCCTATGCCCTGGTCATTGCTGCAGTGGTGTTGCTGTACCGTTTCGCCCTGGATGTGAAGATGGACGAGTTCTCGGCGCCCCGGCTGCTGCCGGTGATCATGCTGGCCATACTGTTGTACGAGCAAATCAGCCTGAAAAACCGCAAGGGGCGGGCCAGCGGTGAAATCAACCATCAGGGCCTGGAGCGCAGCCTGCGCTCCGCCACCAATGACACCACGGCAGAGATCGGTGCCCTGCTGTTGTTACTCGGTTTGTCGGTCAGCATCGGCGGTGTTATCGAACGTTCCCACCTGATGGAAACCTTTCCCCAGTCATTCGATAGTGCCTGGTCCGCCATGTTGCTGATGGTCGTTATCCTGGTGGTTCTGGGGATGATCATGGACGCCTTCGGCGCCGTCATCCTGGTGACCGCCACTGTCGCCGGCATCGCCTACAGCAGCGGTATCCACCCGATCCACTTCTGGATGGTGACCCTGGTGGCTTTCGAGCTGGGCTACCTGAGCCCGCCGGTGGCGCTGAACCACCTGCTGACCCGGCAGGTGGTGGGTGAAGCGGAAGTGCTGGCAGCACAGCAGGAAGAGGGCACCTTCTACCAGCGCCACGAGCGGATCATCATGCCTCTGATTGCCATGGGCATCTCGCTGGTGCTGGTGGCGTTTGTGCCGTTGCTGTTCTACGCCTGAGCCTGACGCGTGTAAGCGAAGGCATTACTTCATCTCGAAGCCCTTGCCGCGCAGGAAATCCCGCATGTGCGGGCGCAGTTTGGAGGTGAACAGCGGCTTGAGTTGTTCCGACCAGTTGGTGTCCTTGTTGCCACCAGTGCGGGCCTGATAATAGGTGTGCATGGTGGCATCGAACTCCGCCACCAGCTCCGCATCCTGCTCATCCTGGTAGTAATCTTCCTTGAGAATCGACGCCAGGGGCAGACGGGGTTTTATCTCGGGGTTCTGATCCGGATAGCCCAGGCACATGCCGAACACCGGGTAGACGTGGTCCGGCAGGCGCAGCAGCTCGCTCACTTCAGCAGGATTGTTGCGTATGCCACCAATGTAACACACGCCCAATCCCTCGGATTCCGCCGCTGTAGCAATATTTTGGGCAACCAGTGCCGTATCGATACTGGCAACCAGTAATTGCTCGGTCATACCCCGAACCACCTCGGTACCGGCTCGTTCGGCGGCATCCATTGCCCGCTTCATATCCGCACAGAACACCAGAAAATCCGAGCACTTTGCTACATAATGCTGGCCGCCGCTCAGCTCTACCAGAGCTTTCCGATTTTTCGAGCTGACAACATGGATAATGGAATAAGCCTGAACATGACTGGATGTAGCGGCGCTCTGGCCTGCTCGAATCAGATCCTCAAAAAGATCGCGACGAATTTTCCAGTCCTGGAACTTGCGGATCGAGCGGTGTGACTTGAGAAGTTCAATCGTCGGATTCATGGTGCATTCCAGTGCATCCTGAGGGAGTGCTTATCGTGCCATTGGCCAACGTCTTTAGCAAAAAAAGCCCCGCGATATGCATCGCGAGGCTCCTTTAGATATGCACAGGTTTCCAGGCAATGATTACTGGCGGCGACGGAAAGTCAGACCCAGCAACCCAAGCCCCATCAGAGCCAGCGTGCCAGGTTCAGGGACTTGAGCGGTCACTTTAACGTCATCCAGGAAGTTGCCGATGGTGCCATCAGGGCTTACCGAGGTGAACTTAACGGTGGTTGTCGTAGATGTGGCCTCAAACATGCCGTTGAACAAGCTCCACTCGCCCGTCACGTGGTCCGTCAGCGTCCAGTCTGTGCTGATGCTGTCGGAAATTAATGACAGCATAAAACTCTCGGAATTGTTCTGACGGGCGCGGTAAGCAAAACTCAGATTGTAGTTCTGCCCCACGACGGTGTTAATTTCCTGGTAAATGCCAAATGGGCCATCCATATCCGGGTGGGCGTTTAGCTCGGCAAACTGGCTGCCTTCATAGGCATTTACGCCATTGAAACCGCTCTCCCAGATTTCGATGTTGCTGCCGTTCCAGCCATCCACATCATCTGCATTGAAGAATTCCCATGTACCAGTAGTAACGTTAGGATCTTCGAAGCTTCCGTTTTCGATCAAATTAGCGCTTGCGGGGGTGACAATTGCAAGGCTGGCGCCAAGAATACCCAGAGCGGCGAGGCGATTAATGGTCATCATATTGTTTTTCCTTACCCCTTTAGATTAAACGTTATATAACAATCAGCAGGTTGCGGGCCATGACCGCAAATATTTATGGAAAACAAATACATGGGTTTAATTGGAATCCAAAGCCTAAGGTTACGTGTAAATTATTCTGACACACGAAGACCGCGCATATCGCAGTACGAGTGGTTGTAGGAGCGAAGCCGCCGGTCCACTATTAAAGGTACCTTTGTTCGGGGTATCAGAACCTATGCCAAAGAGTGACAAACCAGTCAGCACCCGCTCGGATAAACAGTCGATCGACCAGTTTATTCACCAGGTGCAGAAGATGCCGCAGAAAGGGGGCGGGCAGGGGCGGCTGATCTTTGCCCTGGACGCCACCGCCAGCCGGGAAGCCACCTGGAACCAGGCCTGTGACCTGCAAAGTGAGCTGTTTCTGGCCACCCGGGATCTCGGTGGCCTGGCCATACAGCTTTGTTACTACCGGGGCTTTCGCGAGTTCAAATCCACGGCGTTTGTCACTGAAACCGGGCAACTGCTGAACCTGATGAACGGAGTTTCCTGCCTGGGCGGACGCACACAGATCAGCCGGGTGCTGGCCCATGCCGTCAGGGAAACCCGTGCCCAGCCGGTGAAGGCGGTGGTGTTTATTGGCGATTGTTGTGAAGAGCCGGTGGACGAACTCTGCCATACCGCCGGCGAACTGGGCATGCTCAGAACCCCGGTGTTCATGTTTCATGAAGGCGGTGATGCCCATGCCAGGGCAGTGTTTCAGCAGGTCAGCAAACTCTCTGGTGGCGCCTATGCACCGTTTGACCGCAACAGTCCTAAAATACTGAAGGATCTTATGGCGGCCGTTGCGGTCTATGCATCCGGGGGTGCCAAGGCCTTGCAGGATTTTTCCAGCCGCAGCTCCCCGGAAGTAAAGCGACTGACCCAGCAAATCAGGTAAACGCCACTGTGCCATTAACGTTTCTTGTCATTATTCTCGCGGTTGTTGCGTGGTTCTGGCTACGCAGCCAACCGGCCAGCCAGCGCAAACCGGCCATTATCAAACTGGTGGTGTTTTCCGCCATCCTGATGGTGGTGGTCATGGCACTGACAGGCCGTCTGCACTTCCTGTTTGCCCTGCTGGGGTTCCTGTTTCCCCTGTTACGTCGCTTTTTGCCGGCCCTGCTGGGCGGAGCCATGAGAGGTGGTGCGGGAGGGGACGGTGCCCAGGCTCGAACCGGCAGCCAGTCCCATGTGACCAGCGAAATTCTCGACATGACATTGGACCACGACTCCGGCGACATGACCGGCGAGATCCTGAAAGGGCCCATGGCGGGGCGGGCGCTGGCGGATCTGGGCGAGGACGAGTTTATCGAGCTGCTGCAATATTGCAGACAGAATGACGACGATTCTGCCCGGCTGCTGGAAACCTATCTGGATCGACGATTTGGCGACTCCTGGCGCGCGGATGACCCCGGCACAGGTGACGGCAGCAGCGGGGAAAGCCAGGCGAGTTACCGTGGCGGTGCGCTCTCGGAAAACGAAGCTCGGGATATCCTGGGGGTGGAGCCCGATGCCACCCGCCACGACATCATCCAGGCCCACCGCCGCATGATGCAGAAACTGCACCCGGACCGGGGTGGCAGCAACTACTTTGCCGCCCGCATCAACGAAGCCAAGGAACTGCTCCTTGGCGAATGATGTCAGTCCCCCACTGAATAGGACAGAATCCGTGACAGGTGGCTGTAGGGCAGGCCGGTTTCCCGGTGCCAGTCGTTAAAGGCCGCCTGGGCCTGAACCAGGGCTTTCTTGCTGCCCGGTGAGGCATCCAGCCGCTCTTCCCGGTGCAACCCGGCGGCCACATCCGAAGACAGGATAAACCCGTCCCAGCCTACCCGGCGAAGGAAATACTGGGCCGTGTTGCCGCCCAGACGCGCGCCATTGCGCTTGAGCCACATCAGCAGCCCCACCTGATCCTCCGACGGCCACTGGGCCAGAAACGCCCCGAAACCGCCGTGTTCCCGGGCACCATCCACGATCATGCGGGCATTCTCCGGTACCGTGCGGATTTTCTGCATATTCCGCACAATGCGCTCGTCCCCGGCCAGTTCCTCCAGCACTTCCGGCGGTACCTGCTGCCAGTACAGCGGCACGAAGCCCTTGAACGCTTCTTCAAACCCCGGCCATTTGTTCTCGATCACCCGCCATACAAAGCCGGCCTTGAACACGCAGCGGGTAACCTCGGAGAGGTAACGGTCGTCGCCCATGGCCTCCAGTTCCCCGGGTTCTGCAACCCGGGGCAGAAGTGAGCGCAAAGCAACATCTCCACCCTTGCGGGCGGCCGCCTGATTGTAAATCCGGGAAAAGGACATACCGTAATATCCGAAATCTGGTTGTAGGGCTCAAGGTGTCTGGTCCACTATAAAGGAAACCAATCCAGTCAGGGAGTCACGGTTATGCCAACGATAGGATGGGTATTTCTGCTCGGGGCCATCGCCCTGGTGCTTGGCGGGCTTTTCATGCTTCGCGACAGCGGCAAAATGCCAATTTCAAAGGAAAAAATGAAGAAAATCCAGGCCAGGAAGGCGGAAGTTGAAGCCGAGGAAAGCGCCGAGGACAGGGAGCAGTGGTGAGCCTTGGCATTTAAAACAGATTAATGAGATGGGCACCATAGCTCCCGGGGCAAACGGTAAAGGCAATGTTCACGCAGCCGATGTCCCTCCGCCAAACCCGGATGGTCAAAGGTATTGTTATCGGGCTTCATGCCCAGACGCTCCATCACCGCCCGCGACCGGCCATTGCCAACATAAGTGAAGGACACAATTTCTGCCAGCCCGAGTTGCTCGAACCCGACCGCAAGCGCACCCAGGGCGGCTTCCGTTGCATAGCCCAGGCCCCAATAGGGTCTTGCCAGCCGCCAGCCAATCTCCACGCAGGGGGCAAAGGGGAAATGGTGGGCAGGCCGGTGCAGGCCCACAAAGCCGATAAATTCACCAGTGGCCAGTAACTCCGTTGCCCAGAAGCCCCAGCCGCGCTCGGCAATCAATGCCCTGCACTTTTCCGCCATTGCGTTGCTCTCGCTTCGACCCAGCGTTGCAGGAAAATATTCCATCACCTCGGGGTCCGCGTTAAGCGCGGCAAACGGCTCCTTGTCCGCCTCTCGCCACTGGCGCAGGCGGAGGCGTCGGGTTTCAAATTCAATCAACTGATTCATTATTATTGCCCGCACCCGTCACGGCCGCGTACGGGAATATCAAAATGCAGCACATTCTCCCTGATTCCGAGCTTTGAATATAAGGCAATTGCTGCCTCATCTTCAGGCCCGGTATCGGCCTGAACAAAGATGACATAAGCACCGCAATCCGCCCCTATAGTCTGTAGTTCCTGTATCAGAGATGTCGCAATACCCTTTCGCCGGTGTTCTACAGACACAGCGAGATCGTAAATATAGATCTCGCTGCGCTCCTGTTCGAATTTCCTGAGTGCATAGGCTGCGAGCCCGCCGACAACCTGCCCGTCTTCCAAGGCCGCCAACCCTGCACTCGCCAGATGGTTAGAACTCCAGGGCAAGGTTTCTGCCGCCAAGAAAAAGCACCCAAACCATCACCGTAACCCAATGAATGATCACGGGAACCCAGATGGACCGGGAAATGACGTAACTATAGCCACAGGTGGCTCCCAGAGCGCACACGATAACCAGAAACCAGGGGTCCAGGAACAGAGAAATAGCAGTAGGATTAAACGCCAGCGCGTTGACCGGATGCCATACCACGAACGCTACCGTACTGGTTCCGATAGCCCGGGCAGCCGCGTGGACACCGGACTCCAATATGTCCCGCGGTATGAGAATGCCCCTGAAGAAGGCTTCCTCAAGCAACGAGGGGAACACAAACAATATAAGGGGTAACACGGGCGCAATTTTCGAATCCAGCCATCCGACCTTCAATAACCCCGCCTCAAAGCCAACAGACACCGATACAATTGCCAGCACCGGCACCAGTGCCCAGGCCTTCAGTGGGGCCTTGAAAGGTGAGGTCAATAAACCCTGACCAAGGTTGTTTCGAAGGTATCCTGCCATCTTATGATTGCCTGAGCGCATAGTCATAAACACGGAAGGCATAGATGGTATACAAAACCATTAACACCGACTCGATAATGCCTACGATTGGATCCAATATGTCTGCATACAGGCCCGCCTCATTCAGAACTGAGGCCAGCAGAAAGTAGGGCGCGTAGACCACGAGCGTTATGATCAGCCCGCCGTTCAGCAGAATCCAGAAATGCTCTCTGGTGGACTCCCAGCTCGACTTCAGGCTCTGCAAGGGGGCTTGTTTCTTGAGCAACAGATCGAACTCGGAAAAGGCAAACCTCGCCGCCAGGAAGAGCCCGGGCAATATAAAGAGTGCAAAGCCGAAACCAATGGTGAGAATCAGCAACACGGTTAATACAAAATAGGACGGCCAGTGCTTTAGGCCCAGGGCCCAGGCCTGGCTGGCGGTTAAATCCCGGTCGTTAATGACGGAGGCGATATAAAATACGATTGCAGCACCAAATACCGGATACACAAGGGCATAGGCAATCACTGGAATGAATGACACCAAGCCGGCCTCATCGTCAGCCAGGTTCTGATAGTAGACAAAGGAGAAGATTTCGAGGGGTATAGTGAACGGTACCATGATCAGGCAGATCGCAACAAAGTTTGCCCGGAAAAAAGACCAGGTATCCAGCAAGAAAGTTTTAGTCAATGTCATCTCCGTCTGAAGTGTTGAGGGCCTGGGCCCAGGCACCAGTCCAAACCGCAGCCTAGCCCACACCCCTGTATCCTGCCACGGCGTACCGAAGGCGTGGATGTTTTTCGCAGCCATAAAAAAGCGCCCTGCTCAAAGAGCAGGGCGCTTTTATCGGTAAAGGCGGGCTTCAGGCTTTCGGGCCAGCCTCTACGATGGCGTCGGAAACATCAAACTTCTTGAAGTTTTCAACAAACTGGCCGATCAGTTCGGCGGCCTTGGCGTCGTAGTCTTCCTTGCTGGCCCAGGTATTGCGCGGGTTCAGCAGCTTGTTATCTACGCCGGGCACGTCTACGGGCACGCTCAGGTTGAGGGTGGGCAGGTGCTCGGTTTCGGCGTCGTCCAGGTCGCCATTCTGGATGGCGGCGATGATGCCACGGGTGGTGGGGATGCTGAAGCGCTCACCCACGCCGTGGGGGCCGCCGGTCCAGCCGGTATTGACCAGGAAAACCTTGCTGCCAAACTCGTCCATGCGCTTCATCAGCAGCTCGGCGTAAACGCCGGCCGGGCGCGGGAAGAAGGGCGCGCCAAAGCAGGTGGAGAAGGTGGCTTTCAGCTTGGAAGAGGAGCCCATTTCGGTGGAGCCCACCAGTGCGGTGTAGCCACTGAGGAAGTGGTAGGCCGCGGCTTCCTTGCTGAGGATGGACACGGGCGGCAGTACGCCGGTCATGTCACAGGTCAGGAATACAATATGCGACGGCTCGCCGGCACGGTTTTCGATGACGCGCTTCTCAACGTGCTCCAGCGGATAGGCGCAGCGGGAGTTTTCAGTAAGGGAGACGTCGGTGTAGTCCGGCTCGCGGGTTTCCGGGTCGATGGTGACGTTTTCAACGATGGCACCGAAGCGGATGGCGTTCCAGATGATGGGCTCGTTCTTCTGGCTCAGGTCGATGCACTTGGCGTAGCAGCCGCCCTCGATGTTGAAAACGGTGCCCGGACCCCAGCCGTGCTCGTCGTCGCCGATCAGGAAGCGATCGGGGTCGGCGGAGAGGGTAGTCTTGCCAGTGCCGGAGAGGCCGAAGAACAGGCAGGTTTCGCCATCTTCGCCCACGTTGGCGGAGCAGTGCATGGGCAGCACGTCTTTTTCCGGCAGCAGGAAGTTCTGCACGGAGAACATGGCCTTTTTCATCTCGCCGGCGTAGTGCATGCCTGCCAGCAGTACCTTGCGCTTGGCAAAGTTGATGATCACGCAGCCGTTGCTGTTGGTGCCGTCACGCTCGGGCACACATTCGAAGTTGGCGGCATTGAGGATCTGCCATTCCTGCTTGTCGGCCGGGTTGAAGCTGTCCGGGCGAATGAACAGGTTCTGGCCGAACAGGTTCTGCCAGGCGGTTTCGGTGGTCATGCGTACCGGCAGGTAGTGTTCCGGGTCAGAGCCGACGTGTACGTGGCTTACAAAGCTGTCTTTCTCGGCGATGTAGGCTTCGACACGGTCCCACAGGGCATCAAACTTTTCCGCGTCAAACGGGCGGTTGATGGGGCCCCAGTGGATGTCGTCGGAGGTGCTCGGCTCCTCGACGATGTAACGGTCCATCGGGGACCGGCCTGTGCGCTCGCCGGTCTTTACCACCAGTGAACCGTTTGCGGCCAGTTGGCCTTCGCGTCTTTCCAGTGCCAGCTCAACCAGTTGCGCTGCACACAGATCATTATAAGTGTTACTCACTTCGACCTCGCCCTCGGGATGTGATCGTGATTACCCAGGCCGTCCCCCCTGAAAAAATTGACGGAAATCTGAGCAATCGGGTCAATTCAGGCGCGCTATTATGCCAGAGACGCCGGTAAAAAACGACTGCCCCGGAAGCCGCACTGCGACTGGCTTCCGGGCCATCCAGCCAGGAATTCAGTGTAACGTATGACCGGTGAAAAGGTGATCAATATCATTTCTATCGAAGCGATAGTGAGCGTGACAGAACTGGCAATCCATTTCGATGGAGCCCTGTTCGTCAAGGATGCTGTAGCACTCTTCCTTGCCGATGGCCTCGAGCGCGCCGAGGGTCCGTTCCCGTGAACAGCTGCAACGGAAAGCGACCGGCTCGGCGTCAAACAGTCGCACCGTTTCCTCGTGAAACAGGCGGTGGAGTACTGTTTCGCTGTCCAGAGTCAGCAGCTCTTCGGCTTCTAGGGTGCTGGCCAGGTGGTTGAGACGGTCCCACAGGTCGGAGTCCTGTTCGGTATCGCCGGGCAACTTCTGCAGCATCAGGCCGGCGCTGCAGTTTTCGTCGGCAAACAGGAAGAAGCTGGTGGGGATCTGTTCGGACCGTTCGAAATATTCCTTCAGGCAGCCAGCCAGGTTTTCCTCTTCCCTCGGCACCACGCCCTGGTAGCGCTGGCCCTTGTCGGGAGAGATGGTAATGGCCATGCGGCCCTGACCCAGCAGGGCATCCAGGGATTCCTCCGTCACCGCGTGTTCGTCGTATCGGGCCAGGCCGCGAATGAATCGGTCATGGCTGCATTCAGCCATCAGCGTGCGCAGGGGGCCTTCGCCCTGGGCCTGCAGGGAAAGGGTGCCTTCAAATTTGAGAGTGCTGCTCATGAGCACACTGGCTACCAGGGATTCCCCCAGCATACGTCGCACGGATGCGGGATAAGGCGCCTGGTTGCCGATTTCGCTGTAGCTGTCGTTAAGCTTCACCCAGGCGCCCCGGACCTGGCTGTCTTCAAAGATAAATCGCTGGAACTGGTCCCGGGATGCCATGGTGTTTTCTCCTGAGCGTTAAATTGGGAATCGGTTAGTCATCGAGGCGGGGCGCTAGAGCCCGTTCTGCTCGCGGAAGCGCTGGATATCCCGGCGGTCTTTCTTCGAGGGCCTTCGTGCCGGAGGCAGTTGTGCCGCCTGCATGGTCTTGCGCTGCCAGGAGAGTTCTTCCCGGCGTTTTACGCTGTCTTCGGTCTCGTGGTAGAGCTTCTGGGCTTCGGGTGCGCCCCGGCGCCGATCACTGATGTCGTCGACCACAACAATGCGCTCCTGCCATCCCTGCCGCAGGGTCACTTTTGCGCCCGTCTCCACCAGTTTTCCGGGCTTGGTTCGCTGGCTGTTGTAGTGAACCTTGCCCCCTTCGATGGCCTGCTTGGCGAGGTTGCGGGTTTTGTAGAAACGTGCTGCCCACAGCCATTTGTCGAGTCTTACGCGGTTGTCGTCAGTGGTGGTCGCCGTCATGTCTCCTCACCTGATGAGCGTATAGCCATAGTATAGCTGGCTCACTGGCCGGATGGCAGGGGCTGGCGTTGACGCAGGGCCGGCAGGATTTCATCAAAATGATGAATCGAGGGGATGTCCGGGTGCCTGTCCCGGGCGGCCTGTTTGCTGTCGGGCGCCAGAATGGCCAGGCATTGCGCAATGCCGGCGGTGCGGGCGCTTTCCAGTACCGGGAAGCTGTCGTCCACCATCAGGGTGGCAGCAGGCCGGTAGGGCTCAAGCTGTGTAAGATCCTGCCAGAAGGCCGGGTCTTCCTTGGGCTTGCCCAGCTGGTGGCTGGAGACAATATTGTCCACTTTGCTGTCCAGCCCGGTGCGTTGCAGTTTCAGGCTCAATGGGTCCGGGTGGCAGTTGGTGACGATGACTGAGCGCAGGCCGGCACCGCGCACGGCATCAAGGAAATCCGTGACATGGGGGCGGTAACCAATGCGCTCGCCCACTTCGGCTTTCAGGCCGGTAATGTCCAGCTCCAGACGGTTGCTCCAGTAATCGGTGCAGTACCAGTTCAGCGAGCCCCGTTCAGCCATGATCATGGGGATGATGGTGTTGCGGGCTTCGTCAGGGCTGAGGTTATTGTGCTCGGCATAACGCCTGGGCAGGTGTTCAAGCCAGAAGTGGTTGTCAAAGTGCAGATCGAGCAGAGTTCCGTCCATATCCAGGAACACAGTGTCGAGGGAGTGCCAGTCCACCATAAACAAAAACAGCCTGAGGTTGATTGACCTTCAGGCTGCCGAAGTCTGCTCAAATTGGCAAGACGGGATTCTACGGATCAGTCGTCGCTTTGCTCGACGGTTTCCGGCTTCTTGCCGATGCGGGTGCAACCCAGGCAGCGCACAAAGGTCGCTTTGGCCGGATTGACCACCAGCACTTCACCGGCTTCACCTGCGTTACCGCCAAGTGCGGAAAAGGGCAGGGAAACCAGGTAAACCACACTTCCCACAACGGTGGTGGCAAACAGGGCGGGACGAACAAAGAGCGCATCTCCGGTCATTGCCAGCGCGGAGGGTTCTTCGTCAATAGCCTGGGCATGGCCGACGGAGGAAAAAGCCAGCAGGCAAACCGCTAAGGCTGTAATAACGATATGGGAAATCTTACCGGTCATTTCTTGTTTCTCCTGAGCTTGTCGGCGCTTTCTATCAACTGGTTCAGTGTTACCGGGTTAACTGGCCGATGGTCGCCCCGCCTTGGGTGGCTGACGATACATAGTTCACTTATTGTAGCTTAAGAATATGGATACTCTGTTAACTATGAATCATATTTGCGTATTTTCAAACGAATTTTCTGTTTCAATAGTTGTCTGGCTACTGCCTAACGCTGGCATCTGCTGCAGTAAACCGTGGAACGCCCGTTCATCCTGATTTCCTTCAATGTTTGCCCGCATTCGTGGCAAAGCTCCCCGGTACGGCCATAAACCAGCAGCGACTGGGCAAAGTAACCGGGTTTGCCGTCGCTGTTCACGAAGTCCCGCAGGGTGGTGCCACCCATGAGGATGGCGGCACTGAGGGTTTCGCGAATCGCTTCAGCCAGGCGTTTGTAGCGGTCCAGGCTGATCCGGCCGGCGGCGCGGCGCGGATGAATGCCAGCCTTGAACAGGGCTTCGTTGGCGTAGATGTTGCCCACGCCAACCACCACATGGTTATCCATGATGAAGGACTTCACCGGCGTTTTCCTGCCACGGGACAGGCGGTAGAGCATGGGCCCGTTGAACTCCGGCGCCAGGGGTTCCGGCCCCAGGCTGGCAATCAGCGGGTGCTGGTCGGGGGTTTCCGACCATAGCCAGCAGCCGAACCGGCGTGGGTCGTTGAAGCGCAGGCGGGTGCCACTGTCCAGTGCCAGTTCCACGTGGTCATGGAGCATGGGTTCACTCTGGTCGGTAATGACCCGAAGGCTGCCGGACATGCCCAGATGTACGATCAGCGTGCCCGATGCAGTGGCCGAGGTTACACCGATCAGCAGGTATTTGGCCCGGCGGTCCACGGTGTGGATCACGGCGCCTTCCAGTAATTCCGCCAGATTGCCCGGCACCGGCCAGCGCAGGCGGCCGTCGCGCACGGTTACCCCTGTAATGGTCCGGTTCTCGCAGTGGGGTGCTATACCTCGGCGGGTGGTTTCTACTTCAGGTAATTCGGGCAAGGCGTTCTACTCCAGAGGCACGGGCGGTAACGGATCAGTGTAATCAGTAACAAATTCCCGGCCAAATGCGGTTGTCCCGGCTAACAAGTGTACGCTAAAGTGCAAGGATACGGTTGTCGGGCAGTACCGGATCCACCAGGCAGAGAACTGGCTGGCGGGTCTGCCATGCACCTTGCAACCCTATGATTACGAACGAGGAAAACTATATGTGGTACAACGGTCTTCTGGACCTTTCGGTGATGCAGCTGGTTCTGGTTGCGCTGGGTCTTACCCACATCACGATTATCAGCGTTACGCTTTACCTGCATCGTCATTCTGCCCATAACTCGCTGGATCTGAATCCGGTGCTGGCGCATTTTTTCCGTTTCTGGTTGTGGCTGACCACGGCCCAGAACACCAAGCAATGGACGGCTATCCACCGTAAACACCATGCCAAGTGCGAAACCGAGGAAGACCCTCACAGCCCGGTGGTTCTGGGCATCCGCAAGGTGCTGTTCGAAGGCGCGGAATTGTACGACCAGGCCGGCACCCAGGAAACCCTGGATCGCTACGGCCAGCGCACCCCGGAGGACTGGGTAGAGAACAATGTCTACAGCCGCTACCGGATGCTGGGCATCCAGTTGATGGCGGTGATTGACCTGATGCTGTTTGGTGTCAACGGTATCTGGATCTGGGCGCTGCAGATGATGTGGATTCCGGTCTGGGCAGCTGGTGTGGTCAATGGTATCGGCCACTTCATGGGTTACCGCAATTTTGAATGTGCCGACAATGCCCGCAATATTTCCCCCTGGGGCATCCTCATCGGCGGTGAAGAGCTGCATAACAACCACCACACCTATCCCAACTCGTCCAAGCTGTCCCGCCGGTGGTACGAAGTGGATATCGGTTGGGGCTATATCCGTCTGTTCCAGTTCTTCGGTCTGGCCAAGCCCAAGGGTTTCAAGCCAATTGCGCACTATGTGCCGGGCAAGCAGGAAATGGATGTTGAAACCGTGCAGGCGATTACCAACAGCCGGTTCGATATCATGCGCCAGTACCGCAAGCGGGTGATGGAGCCGGTGTTGAGGCAGCAGAAGTCGCTGATGGACGATGAGATTCGCCCGCGTTATCGCAAGCTGAAGCAGCTGTTGTCCCGTGAGGTGACGCTGATTCAGCCGAAGGACAAGGAGCATCTGGAGACGGTGCTTGAGCGCAATGCGGTGCTGCGGCAGATTTATGAGAAGAGCAATGAGTTGCAGCAGCTGTGGCGTCGCCGTGGGTTGAAGCCTCAGGAGAAGTTGCACGCGTTGATGGAGTGGTGCCGGGAGGCTGAGGCCAGTGGTATTCGCTACCTTGAGGATTTTGCGGCGCACCTTCGGGCTTATTCTTTGCGGCCTGCTGCCTGAGTAGCCTGCGGGTTAGGGTGTCTGGTCCCGAGGTGGGGTGCCTTTTCTTCTGGGAAAAGAACTCGCTTCGCTCAGACACCTTTTCCCGGCAGAAAAGGCACCCCACCCCGAGACTGATCCCACCGTTGTGATAGCGCAGTGAAGCCAAGTCGAGGGCTTTGCTGCGTTTGTTTTTCAGTTCTGTTGTTCCCCCACTTTAAATAAACAGTATGTGACCTGGCCTGCGGATTTTTGTCTGTGCAGGGTCCAGTTGGCCGGTGCCGTGGGCGTCGGTAATTCACTTTCATGTTCCACGTAGATCCAGCCGCCGGTTTTTACCCAGTGGTTGGCCGCGATCAGTGGGAAGAGTTTTTCCAGCCAGCCCTGTCGGAACGGGGGGTCCATGAAGAGGATGTCGAAGGGGCTGGCCGTGGTCTGGGTCAGGTAGGTTTCTATGTTCTGGCAGACGACTTCGCCGTTTTCCGATTTCAATAATCTCAGGTTGCTGAGCAGGGCCTGGGCCAGCTCCGGGGTGTGGTCGACGAAGACGGCGGTGCCGGCGCCTCGAGAAAGGGCTTCGAGGCCGAGGGCGCCGGAGCCGGCGAAGAGGTCGAGGCAGTGGCTGCCGGCGAGGTGAAACGACAGCCAGTTGAACAGGGTTTCGCGGGTGCGCGCGGGGGTCGGGCGCACGCCGCCGGCTTCGGGGAATCGGAGTTTTCGGCTACGCCAGTCGCCGCCGATGATGCGCAGTTCACCGCCGCTGGCTGGCCTGGGTTTCTGGTTGCGCGCCATGGTGGAGTGGGCCTCTTTCTCGCAGTGTCTGGTTGTTCGCGGGTTTGGGTTGCGCCATGTTACGAAGGTTTATCCCGCGAGTCATCTGTGGCCCTCACTTAGGCCAAGCAGTCTGCTAGAATACCGGCTTTCTTGTGTCCCGCGAATCACAACCAATGGTATGACTATGTCGGCAGAGTGGATTGCTATCGGCCTTCTGGCCCTTCTTGTCCTGGTGTTTGTTCTGGATGTGGCGGCCAATCGCCAGCGGGTTCCGCGACCAAAGCCGGTTCCCCAGAAGAAACCGGAACCCACCGAAGGTGCTACACCGAAGTCAGAGCCAGAGGCAGAAGAAGCGCCTACCGAAGCCGAGGCTGCTCCGGAGCGAGTGCCGGAACCGGCAGCAGAGCCGGCCCCGGAGCCGCAAGAAACACAGGTCAGCGTTTTTGAGCGTATCCGCAGTGGCCTGGGAAAAACCCGGGCCAATCTGACCGGTGGTCTTGCTGATCTGTTCTCGATCGGCAAGAAGGTGGACGAAGACCTTCTGGAGGAGATCGAAACCACGCTGCTGATGGCGGATGTGGGTGTTACCGCGACCTCGGAAATCATCGACTCCCTTACTGAAAAGCTGCAGCGCAACCAGCTCAAGGACGGCGAAGCCCTGCGCAAGGCCCTGCGGGATGAGCTCCACGGCCTGCTGGCGGATGTCACCAGACCCCTGGAAATCGACGCCAGCAGGAAGCCCTACGTCATCCTGATGGTGGGCGTGAATGGTGTTGGCAAGACCACCACCATTGGCAAGCTCACCAAGCTGTTCCAGCGTGATGGCAAGTCCGTCATGCTGGCGGCGGGGGATACCTTCCGTGCGGCCGCGGTTGAGCAGTTGCAGGTATGGGGCGAGCGTAACAATGTGCCGGTCGTTGCCCAGCATACCGGCGCAGACAGCGCATCGGTGATCTTCGATGCCGTCCAGTCGGCCCAGTCCCGGGGTGTGGATGTGGTGATTGCTGACACCGCCGGCCGCCTGCAGAACAAGGACAACCTGATGAGCGAGCTGGAGAAGGTGGTCCGGGTGATGAAGAAACTGGATGATACTGCGCCCCACGAAGTGATGCTGGTGCTGGACGCCGGTACCGGCCAGAACGCCCTGAGTCAGGCCCAGGTTTTCCAGCAGGCGGTGGGTGTCAGCGGTATTACCCTGACCAAGCTGGACGGCACGGCCAAGGGTGGTATTGTGTTTGCCATCGCCCGGCAGTTGCAGCTGCCCATTCGCTACATCGGTGTCGGGGAGCAGGTGGATGATCTGCGCAGTTTTGATGCCCGCACCTTTGTGGACGCGCTGTTTGACGAAAACACCTGACAACATCCCAGAGAAGTATCCCTGAATGATCGAGTTTCGACAGGTCACCAAACGTTACGACAGCGACCATACCGCGCTGCGTCAGGTCAATTTCGGCCTGCAGCGGGGCGAGCTGGCATTTCTTACCGGTCACTCAGGGGCCGGGAAAAGCACCCTGCTGAAACTGATCATGGTGATGGAGCGCCCCAGTGCCGGCGAAGTGATCGTAGGTGGGCAGGTGCTCAATACCCTGCCGCGTCGGCAGGTACCTTATATCCGCCGACACATTGGCGTGGTTTTCCAGAATCACCAGCTACTGTTTGATCGCACCGTGTTCGATAACGTCGCCATGCCGCTGGAAGTCATGGGTACACCTGCCCGTGATATCGGCCGCCGGGTTCGTGCCGCCCTGGACAAGGTAGGGTTGCTCAGCAAGGAAAAGATGAACCCGATGCAGCTTTCCGGCGGTGAGCAGCAGCGTGTGGGCATAGCCCGGGCGGTGGTGAACAAGCCTCCGGTGCTGCTGGCGGATGAGCCCACGGGTAACCTTGACCCGGAGCTTTCCGCCGACATCATGCGGCTGTTTGCGGATTTCAGCCAGGTTGGTGTCACAGTGCTGATTGCTACCCACGACATTGCCCTTATCAACGAGCTCGGCCGGCGCACTCTCACGCTTGATCATGGCCGCCTGGTGCCCGGGGCTGGCGCAGCGGGAGGCCGGCATGGCTAATGAACCCCGCAAACAGCAGAGCCGCGGCGCGAAAAGTGCCCGTGCGCCCTGGCGCGAACAGGCTGAGAGCTACCTGAACCATCACCGCAAGGTGGCCCGTGACAGTGCCCGGCGCATGTGGCAGTCGCCGGTGGCAAGCATGATGACCTGGGCAGTTATGGGCGTGGCCCTGGCATTGCCTGTGGCGTTGATGCTTTTGCTGGCCAGCCTGGAAGGGGTCAGTGCCGGCTGGGAAAGCTCTGCGCGGGTTACCGCCTACCTGAATGATTCAGTATCCATAGAAGAGGCCCGCGAGCTGAAGGCCGAGGTGGCCGACGACAGCCGGGTTGCCGACGTTGAACTGATCGACCGGGAAACCGCGCTGGAGGAATTTCGTGCCTCTTCCGGGCTTGAGGATGCCCTGGATTACCTGAACGAAAACCCGTTGCCCCATACCCTGCTGGTAACACCGAGCGAAAGCTCCCGTACTGCCGATGGGGTGGAGATGCTGTTGACGGTCATTGAAGGGCTGGATGGCGTCGAGCGAGTGCAGGTGGATCTGGGGTGGTTGCAGCGCCTGAACGCGATGACGGACCTTCTGGGGCGGGCAGTCTGGGCGCTGGCGCTGCTGCTGGCAGCAGCGGTGGTGCTGGTTATCGGTAATACCGTGCGCCTTGCCATTGAGAACCGGCGGGATGAAATCCTGGTGGCCAAGCTGGTAGGCGGAACCGATGCCTTCGTGCGCAGGCCATTTTTGTATACCGGGGCCTGGTTTGGCCTGGGTGGTGGCGTAGTGGCGTGGACACTGCTGCAGCTGTCGCTCTGGTGGCTCAGCGGGCCGGTGGAGCGCCTGGCGGGACTGTACCGGAGTGAGTTTTCCCTCAATGGCCTGACCATCGACGGTGCGCTGGCGTTGATAATTGTCGCCATGCTGTTAGGCTGGTTGGGCGCATGGGTGGCGGTTAAGCGGCATCTTGACGATATCGAGCCCGGAGAGATCGCTGGCGGGTGATCTTCGGTCTCGGCAATACCGTATTGAATGTGTGTCTTCAACTGGCGTAGGTTGAAAGTGGAATCTGGTGAAAGATTTAATGCAGGAGTCAGGTGAATCAGGCATTCATCAGGTTACATTAGGTTAAAAGTACAGAGGCTCCTTTTTCCAGTTTGTTGATTTCAAACGTTTTAGTTGGAGATTCGGGGAACTTTTAAGGTACTTGGCGGTCCAAGTTTCAGTTGGTATATTTATTGGCCGTCATGTTTTGGAGGGTAAAGCATGGGTACGAACTTACAGGTAATCGACAGGCTGGTTCCGGGTGCGAATCTTGAGTCCTATATTCAGGCAGCAAGTCGTATTCCGGTGCTCTCTGTCGAGGAAGAGCGCAGGCTTTCGGAGCGGTTGCATTACGAGGGTGATGTAGAGGCTGCACGTGAGCTGGTTCTTTCGCATCTGCGCTTCGTGATCCACATTGCCCGCAGTTACGCTGGTTATGGCCTGTCTCAGGCCGATCTGATCCAGGAAGGCAACGTCGGTCTGATGAAAGCGGTCAAGCGCTTCAACCCGGAATATGGCGTGCGCCTGGTGTCTTTTGCGGTGCACTGGATCAAGGCCGAGATTCACGAGTTCATTCTGCGTAACTGGCGCATCGTCAAGGTCGCTACCACCAAGGCCCAGCGCAAGCTGTTCTTTAATCTGCGCAGTCAGAAGAAGCGCCTGGCCTGGCTGAGCCATGACGAGGTCAACGCCGTGGCCAGTGATCTTGGTGTCGAGCCCAGGGTTGTACGGGAAATGGAGGGGCGTCTGGCCTCCCATGATACTGCGTTCGATGGACCTCAGGATGATGACGACGACAACGCCTATCAGGCGCCGGCGTATTACCTGGAGGACCATCGCAGCAATCCGGCCACTCAGCTGGAGCAGTCAGACTGGACAGACGATTCCAATGGTCGCCTGATGGCGGCGCTGGAGCAGCTGGATGAGCGCAGCCAGGATATCCTTCGGGAGCGCTGGCTGTCTGACAGCAAGTCTACGTTGCATGAGTTGGCAGACCGGTACGGTGTTTCGGCTGAGCGGATTCGTCAGTTGGAGAAGAATGCCATGAAGAAGATTCGTGTGCAGATGACGACAACGGAAGAAGAAGCCGCATAAGTCCGGCCTGATATCGGGCTTTGATAGAGCGCCACCACCCTTTGCGGGGTTGGTGGCGTTTTTGTTTGTATACTCTGCCTTTAATTCGTTAACTCAAATTTTGGGGTGGACGCGAGTGGGCAGGCTCTTCCAAAACACGCTGTGAATACGTCCCTGTACGCTCGGCTCCGCCATCCATGGCTCCGCACGGTTTTGGAAGAGCCTGCCCACTCACGTCTTCCAGCTTTTGGAATAGGGACTCGAACAATATGACTACAAGAAGTCTTCATTTGGCCTTTCTCGGTATCGGACTGATGGGCGCACCCATGGTTCGCAATCTGCTGGACGCAGGATTTGCGCTGACGCTTTGGAACCGCACTGCCAGCAAGTGCGAGCCCTTCAAGGGTGAGGCAACCATTGCTGACTCTCCGGAGGGCGCAGTCCGTCATGCCGATGTGGTGATTACCATGTTGGAGAACGGGGATGTGGTGGAAGATGTGATGGTAGCCCAGGGTGGTATCGGGACGCTGAAGGCCGGGGCGGTGTATGTGGATATGAGCTCGGTCCAGCCGTCGCTGGCCCGTCGTCATGCTGGGTTGGCCCGGGAGCAGGGTGCAGGGTATGTGGATGCGCCGGTTTCCGGAGGTACCGTTGGGGCGGAGCAGGCGACGTTGAGTATTATGGCCGGGGGCGCGGAGGCGGATATCGACCGGGTTCGGCCGGTGTTTGAGGTGCTGGGGAAATGCACGCCAATCGGGCCGGTTGGAGCAGGGCAGTTGGCGAAGCTGGCGAATCAGGCAATTGTGGGGATTACCATTGGCGCGGTTTCGGAGGCGTTGTTGCTGGCTGCCAAGGGTGGTGCAGACCCTTCCGCTGTTCGGGAGGCGCTGATGGGTGGTTTTGCCGGCAGCCGGATTCTCGAGCTGCATGGCCAGCGGATGATTGACCGGGATTTTGCCCCAGGTGCCCCGGCGCGGATCCAGCTCAAGGATCTGCGCATGATTCTGGATGAAGCCCGATCCGAGGGGCTGACCCTGCCGCTGGCGCAGCAGGTGCATAATGAGTACCAGAGCCTGGTGGCCAATGGGCACAGTGATGTGGACCACAGTGGCCTGTTGCTTGAGCTGGAGCATCTGAATGGCGCCCTGCTGGGATCGTCGCCGGTGATAAAACGTAAGGGGTAACTCATGCCTGTATTCGCTGCCAATCTGTCCATGCTGTTTACTGAGGCGGATTTTATGGACCGCTTCCGCCTGGCGCGGGAAGCGGGGTTTACCGGTGTGGAATATCTTTTTCCTTACGCCTGGCCGAAAGAGGATTTGAAACGCGAACTTGAAAACAACGGGCTGACCCAGGTGCTGTTCAACCTGCCGCCCGGTGACTGGGATGCCGGTGAGCGGGGAATCGCCTGTCTGCCCGACCGCACGGAGGAGTTCAGAGCCGGGGTGGATCAGGCCATTGATTACGCCCGGGTACTGCAATGCAAGCAGGTCAATTGCCTTGCCGGCATCCCGCCAGAATCCCTGGATGAATCAGAGGCCTGGCAAACGCTGGTGGATAATGTCAGCTATGCCGCTGGCCGTCTTGAAGGTGAGGGTATTACGCTGTGCCTGGAGGCCATCAATTCCCGGGTGGATATGCCCGGCTTCCTCCTGGATACCTCCGCCAGGGTGCTTCAGTTGATCGAGGCGGTGGATGGTGGCAACGTAAAACTGCAGTATGACCTTTACCATATGCAGGTTATGGAAGGGGACCTGATTCGCTCCCTGGAGTGTCTGTTGCCGTGGATTGGTCACATACAGTTTGCTGATAACCCGGGCCGTCACGAGCCCGGCACGGGGGAGATTAACTTTCGGAATGTTTTCGCGGCTCTCGACCGCATGGGGTATGGTGGCTGGGTGAGTGCGGAATATCGCCCCTCGGGCGATACGGTGGCCAGCCTGGACTGGTTTCGGCAGGGGGCGTGACCGTCGCCATTGGCGACACCCTCTTACAAGATCGTAACTGGCCGGCAACCGATGTTCTTCGTACCCTAGCCGTTAATATAATCCGCTATCGGGAGGATAACCGGTGAAAGCACTGGTAATTGAAGACGATCAGGACGTGGCAAACTACCTTGTTAAAGGGCTGAAAGAGTCTGATTTTGTCGTGGATCATGCGGCGGATGGCAAGGACGGAATGATGATGGCCGCCAGCGAGGATTACGACATCATGATTGTCGACCGAATGCTGCCGGGTATGGATGGTCTGTCGATTATCAAAACGGTGCGTGCCACTGGTAATCAGGTGCCTGTATTGATTCTCAGTGCCCTCGGCGATGTGGACGACCGGGTGGAAGGCCTGCGTGGCGGGGGTGACGACTACCTGACCAAGCCCTTTTCCTTCACCGAGCTGCTGGCCCGGATTGAATCCCTGGTACGCCGCAACCGTCAGTCCGCGGAAACAGAGACCGTTCTGCGGGTAGCCGACCTGGAGATGGATCTTCTGGCGCGGACCGTAAAAAGGGCCGGTCATAACATTGATGTCCAGCCCCGCGAGTTCCGCCTGCTGGAGTACCTGATGCGTAATGCCGGGCAGGTAGTGACCCGCACCATGCTGCTGGAGAAGGTATGGGACTACCATTTCGATCCCCAGACCAATGTGATAGATGTGCACATCAGCCGCCTGAGGGCCAAGATCGACAAGGAATTCGATACCCCCTTGCTGCAGACCATCCGGGGTGCAGGGTATATGTTGCGTGAAACTGCTTAGCCAGCTCAGAACCTCATCGTTCCAGTTAGCCCTGCTGTATATGGTGGTGTTCGCCACCTCGGTTTTTCTGCTGTTGGCGTTCATCTACTGGCGAACAGCAGGATTCATGACTGCCCAGACCGATGAAACCATCGAGGCCGAGATTGCCGGCCTGGCAGAGCAGTATCGCGGCAGTGGAATCAATGGCCTGATTTCCATTATCCGTGAGCGTGTTGCCCGTGACCCCAACGCCAAGTCCCTTTATCTGCTCACCACCGACGATTTTCTCAAGCTGGCCGGTAATATCGAGACCTGGCCCAAGGGCTCCCGTTCCGAGAGTGGGTGGATCAACTTTACCCTGGATGAATCCATAGGCTGGGATGGCCCCGAGCGCCTGGCTCGTGCCCGAATTTTTGAGGTGCAGGGAGGTTTGCGCCTGTTGGTCGGTCGCGATGTGGACGAACTTACCAACCTGAAAAAAGTGATCGAAACAGCCATCAACTGGGGTATGGGTATTACCCTGGCGCTGGCCTTGCTTGGCGGTTTTCTCATGAGCCGGAGCACCACCCGGCGCATTGAAGTGATCAACAACACCTCCCGACGAATCATGAACGGGCATCTGTCATTACGGATTCCCACCAGGGGCACCGACGACGATTTCGACCAACTGGCGGAGAACCTCAACCAGATGCTGGACCGGATTGTCTATCTGATGGAAGGCATCCGCCATGTCTCTGACAGCATTGCTCATGACCTGAGAACCCCCCTGACCCGGCTGCGCAACCAGCTGGAGAACACCCTGATGTCCGTGGACAACGAAGAAGCACGGGAGCAGGCGGGCAAGGCAGTGGCGGAGGCGGACCAGCTTCTTGCCACGTTCAACGCCCTGTTGCGGATCGCCCGTCTGGAAACCCGCGGCAATGCTGCGGATATGAAACAGGTGTCTCTGGGCGAGTTGGTCAGCGATGCCTGTGAGCTATACGAGGCCCTGGCGGAAGATAAGGATCAGGATTTCGAACAAGCGCTTGAGGACAAGGTGATCATCGAAGGGGACCGGGATTTACTGTTCCAGATGGTCAGCAACCTGATCGACAATGCCATCAAGTACACCCCTGAAAAAGGCAAGATCCGGGTCAATGTCCGCAAGGAAGGGAACGACGCAATTTTTGAGGTGGGGGATAGCGGTATTGGCATTCCCGACGACGAGAAGGACCAGGTGTTCCAGCGTTTTTACCGGGTTGGCAAGAGCCGGTCATTACCGGGTAACGGCCTGGGGCTCAGTCTGGTCAGTGCCGTGGCAGAAATCCACCAGGGCATCATTACCCTGAGCGACCACCACCCTGGGGAGGAGTACCCGGGGCTGATGGTGACGGTTCGTATGCCCGCATATTCACCGAACCGGAAACGCCTGAAGGATACCCAGACAATTCCGGCCTCGGAAGCTGGAGAGCAAACCTCTCCGGGCGAGCTCAGGGGCGCCTGATCAGTTGCCGGAAATACCTCGGAACTGGTTCAGGCGGCTGAGCAGCGGTTTGACCAGCGGATCGGTGCGGGTTTCTATGGCGGTCAGCAGTCCGTCGATCTGGGAGCGGCGGCGATCAAATTTCGCCTGAATGCTGTCCCACTCACCTTCCAGATGTTTCTGTTCCAGCATGATGTAAGCGGCCAGGTTGTGGCGGTTCAGTTTTCCGGTAATACCATACTGATCCAGCTGGTAGCCGATGATGTCCAGTCCGTTCAGCGCGGTATTGATAAGCTTTTTGGTGTCCATGTTCATGCCCCGTTTTCGGAAAGTTTCGATAAGCCAAAGCTTCAATCGGTGATGCAGTTATTTGATCCGGACATTAGCGCTACTCTCTAGAGTGAACAACCTAATATCTGCCCTGAATAAAACGTAATTCTGCAGCCACCACTGTGTAACCTCGACTGTGCAGAATGGAAACTGTAGTTATGGAAGCCAGCGGAAACTCCGCTTGCTTCTCCCTCCAGCACAGCGCTAGCCTTACCCCGTTTTCACGGGGTTTTTTTATTTCTATAAGATGATGCTTGTATGGCCAGAACCCGCTACATAACAGCGGAGGGCGAAAAGGCCCTTCGTGAGGAATTGCGCTATCTGTGGAAGGAGAAGCGTCCGGAGGTAACCCAGGCTGTACGTGAAGCTGCCGCCCAGGGCGACCGTTCGGAGAATGCCGAATACATATACGGCAAGAAGCAGCTACGGGAGATTGATCGTCGTGTCCGCTTCCTGACCAGGCGGCTTGATGAACTGACCGTGGTGGACCGGCTGCCTGATGATCGGGAGAAAGTCTTTTTTGGCGCCTGGGTGACCATCGAGAACGAAGAGGGTGACGAATCCACCTACCGCCTGGTCGGCCCGGATGAATTTGACCTGTCCCGTGGTTACCTGAGCATCGACTCTCCAATGGCCCGGGCCCTGCTGGGCAAGCGCGTTGATGATGAAGCAGGCGTGCGTACACCCGATGGCTGGAGCCACGTGGTGATCACAGGTATCCGTTATGAGCCGCTCACATCCGACAAGTGAGGAGTGTCACAAAACTGACGAACGCCCGGGTTTTTTGTCGCGTATGACGATAGACTGATCAAAAATTGTCAGCCTGACTTGTGTTTGCTAAAACAGCCGTCAGGCAGGACATGGAATAACAAGGCAGTCGTTATGGGCGGATTTGATTCAATCAGGGCAGCGATCGGTTTGACCACGTTGATAGTAGCGTTGTCCCCATTGGTGTGGGCGCAAACCGGTGGCGATAATAAAGATACAGAGACGGTAGAGGGCGGTGCGTTCAGCTACGAGGAGCGTTCAACCCTGGATACCATACCCTTCAGTTCCATGGAGGAGGAGTCCCTGGCCAATACCGTGATCGAAGGCGGGCTGGAAGCGCCTGCCGCTGGTGTACCGGTGCAACCGCGAACGGATGAGGATTTCTATCTCGACCCGCTCGCGCTTCAGCCCAGGGACAGCCGCACGGATCTTGGGCGTAGTGAGATTCCGGTGGAGTTCCGTTTCAGCAACCCGAAGTCTATTCCCGGGCAGGTTCACGGCAACAACTATATCATCAGGCCGCCCACCAACCGGAATTACGGTGCGTTCAATACCAACACCACGGAACGTTAAGCACCGCGCGGGGGGATTTCAGGCAGCCGCAATGCCTTCCGGTTCCGTTCTGCCCAGCACGTCTTCGTAAAAGAACGCCAGTGCCTGCTTTGCCTGGTTCAGGCGTGCCCGGGATACTTCCAGTCGGTCACTCAGATAGGCCAGGAAAAGCTGTCGATCGCCGGGCTGCAGTGTTTCCGGATTCTTGAGGTCGTGGAAAAGCACGAATCGGGAAATCCAGTGAAGGTAGGTCTGTTCGGCGCGTTGGTTCAGTTGGTGTTTGCTGATGGCGCCAGTTACTCGGTTGACAAGGCCGGGCTGGGATTGTTCCAGCGCCTCGGTGATATCCATGGTACGTCTTCCCTGTGAATTGTTGTTCTTATCTTGCGCGCATCTTATGACAATCGTTTGACCGTCGCAAAAATTTTCACGGGGAAAATTGACCGGGAGCAACCGTCGTCATGATTGTTGCTCCTGGTCAAGGCAGAGAACGGAGTTACTTGAGGGCTTCCAGCTTGTCGATGTACTGCTGCATGGCCTGCTCTGGGGAAGTGCCCTTGAGCTTTTCCCAGGCGTCGTACTTGGCGCGGCCCACAAAATCCATCATGCCCGGGCGCTTGCCGCTGACATCACCTTCGGTGGCCTGCTTGTACAGGGCATAAAATTCCAGCTTCAGTTCGTTGGATGGCTTGAAGTCGCCTTCGGCGTTCTGGATGTATTTGACGGCTTCGTCGAAACGGGTTTTCAGGTCACTCATGTCGGGGTCCTTTTTTCTGGTGTAAATCCGTTAGTCACGGTGGGGCAGAGTATAGCCAGACACACTGTGGCCGTCATTGACCGATCGTTCAGATGCCCGGGGCGCGATGGCAGCAAGGGCTGGCTTTGGCCCAAAACATCGACGACTTGGCAATTCCTTGCCCGAGGTTAAAAAATTGCCATGTGCTGGCCATTTTTTGCTTGAGTGCCCGAATTATCCTGTGTAGAGTTCTGCCTGTAGCGTACCAGGACGGTAGGCTCAATGGACTGAAACACTGCAACTGAGTTTGCACAGGGAGCAAGAGCATGTCATCTAAAGACGGTTCCGTCGCGCCTAAAGAGCGCATCAATATCAAGTATGTCCCCGCCACCGGTGATCAGCAGGCTGAAACAGAACTGCCGCTGAAGATGTTTGTCGTTGGTGATTTCAAGGGCCACGCCGAAGAAACCCCGATCGAAGACCGCAAGGCCATTTCCGTGGACAAGAACAACTTCCGTTCTGTCATGTCGGAAGCCGGTCTCACCCTGTCTACCACGGTCACCAACAAGCTGGACGAAGAAGCCGAAGAACTCCCGGTCAACCTCGAATTCCAGACCCTGGACGACTTCTCGCCGGACAGCATTTCCCGCCAGGTGCCCGAGCTGAAGAAGCTGATCGAGCTTCGCGAAGCACTGGTCGCCCTGAAAGGCCCGCTGGGTAACGTGCCATCGTTCCGGTCCAAGCTGCAGGAACTGCTGGACAACGATGACGCCCGTGACAAACTCCTCCAGGAGCTTGAGCTGGCCACGGACGAAAGCGACAAGTAATCCGGACGCTTGATCCGAATTCTGCCAGTGCTGGCAGGTTTCACTTTTCTATTAAAACGTACTGAAGGGATGTGGTATGTCTGATACTGCTGAGCAGCAATCTGCTGCCTCCGAATCCGTTGCGGATGACCGTCAATCAGGAGCTGAAGGCTCTCTGCTGGACCAGGTAATGGCCAACAGTCGCATGGCGCCCGCTGATGAAGGATACGATGTGGCGCGCCGTGGCGTGGCAACGTTTATTTCCAACCTGCTGAAAAGCGACGAGAAAGGCCAGCCCGTCAACAAGGCGCTGGTCGACCAGATGGTGGTGGAGCTGGACCGCAAGATCAGCGCCCAGATGGATGAAATCCTGCACGCACCGAAATTGCAGGAACTGGAATCCTCCTGGCGCGGCCTGAAACTGATGGTTGATCGCACCGACTTCCGCGAGAACATCAAGGTGGATATCCTCCACGCCACCAAGACCGAACTGCTGGAAGATTTCGAGTTTGCACCCGATGTCACCCAGACCGGTTTCTACAAGCACATCTACTCCACCGAATACGGCCAGTTTGGCGGCGAGCCCGTGGGTGCTGTTGTCGGCAACTACGCGTTCACACCGTCCACCCCGGACATGAAGCTGCTGCAGTATGTGTCGTCTGTCGGAGCGATGGCCCACGCGCCCTTCCTCTCCTCTGTGGCCCCGAGTTTCTTCGGCGTCGACAGCTACCAGGAACTGCCGGCCATCAAGGAACTGAAAGCCGTTTTCGAAGGCCCGAAATACGCCAAGTGGCGTTCCCTGCGTGAGTCCGAAGATGCCCGCTATCTGGGCCTGGCGTCCCCGCGCTTCCTGCTGCGTGTGCCCTACGATCCCACCGAAAACCCGGTGCGCAGCTTCAACTACAAGGAAGACGTCTCAGGTGACCACGAGCATTACCTGTGGGGCAACACGGCGTACCTGCTGGCCACGCGCCTGACCGAAAGCTTCGCCAAGTACCGCTGGTGCCCGAACATCATCGGGCCCCAAAGCGGTGGTGCGGTGGAAGACCTGCCGGTTCATACCTTTGAATCCTTCGGCCAGCTCGAAGCCAAGATCCCGACCGAGGTGCTGATCACCGACCGTCGCGAATACGAAATGGCCGACGAAGGCTTCATCGCGCTGACCATGCGCAAGGGCAGCGACAACGCGGCGTTCTTCTCCGCCAACTCGGTGCAGAAACCCAAGCAGTTCCCGAACACCAAGGAAGGCAAGGAAGCGGAAACCAACTACAAGCTGGGTACGCAACTGCCTTACATGATGATCGTCAACCGCCTGGCGCACTACATCAAGGTACTGCAGCGCGAGCAGATCGGTTCCTGGAAAGAGCGTCAGGACCTGGAGCGCGAGCTGAACACCTGGATTCGCCAGTACGTGGCCGACCAGGAAAACCCGCCGGCAGACGTACGCAGCCGCCGTCCGCTGCGCGCCGCCCAGGTCACCGTCTCCGACGTGGAAGGCGATCCGGGCTGGTACCAGGTGTCACTGGCGGTTCGACCGCACTTCAAGTACATGGGTGCGAACTTCGAACTGTCACTCGTCGGCCGTCTGGACAAGGACTGATCCGTGTTCAGGAACGCCGGCACTGACGGTGTTCAGGCTTCGGGCGGCAGCCTGTTCGAACGACTGGAACAGGCTGCCGAACCCGCCGGGCAAAGCATGGGGGAAGTGTCCCATGTGGTGGATTCCATCAAGCGCCATCTGGTGCGCCTGCTGAACGCCCATCCGGGCAACAGCGAGAGCGTGCCGGACCTGGGGCTGGTGGATTTCAACGACGCCACCCTCGGCACCCATGACCTGAGCATCCGTATTCGTGGCGCCATTCGGCAGTGTATTGAAAAGTTCGAACCCAGGGTGAACCGGGTAGATGTAATGGCGATGCCCCAGGGGCCGGATCCATTGCAGTTGCGGTTCCAGGTGACGGTCTACCTTAAGGTGGGTTCGGAGGACGATAAAACGACCATTGATTTGTTACTGGATGACAAGCGCTACTACAGAGTGATTTAACGTCACTGGCAGTAGCAAGCAGACACGGATGAGAGCAGGTGATGCGGGTGGCTGCCCAAAAGTGTGCGGAGCCATGGATGGCGGAGCCCAAGCGCCCATGGAGGGCTTGAGCGTCTTTTGGGCAGCCACCCGCATTGCCTGCTCGGAGTCAGAGGGAATGGGGATACTTTTCTTCTGGGAAAAAAGAACTCGCTACGCTCAGACACCTTTTTTCCCGCCAGAAAAGCATCCCCATCCCCTCGGCCGAACTTTGGTGCAGTAGTCTTTATGAAGTTAAACCGATTTTACAGGGATGAGTTGAGCTTTCTGCGATTGCAGGGACGGGAATTTGCGGATGCACATCCGCAGCTGACCCGGTTTCTGTCGGAGCAGAGCACAGACCCGGATGTCGAACGGCTGCTGGAGGGCTTTGCCTTTCTGACCGGGAAGCTCCGTGAGAAAGTCGAGGACGAGTTTCCCGAGCTGACGCATTCGCTGCTGAACATGCTGTGGCCAAACTATCTCAGGCCCGTGCCCAGTTGCACCATCATGCGGTTTGATCCGCAGCTGCACGCCATTAGCGAGCGCCAGCGGGTGGCCCGGCATACCGAGATCAAGAGCCGTCCGCTGGGCGACGCCACGCGTCAGACCCAGTGCCGGTTCCGGACCTGCCGGGCCGTGGATGTGTTTCCGGTGAGTGTGGCAGATGCCCACGCCGAGCATTCCCGGGAAGTGTCTTCCGTGACCGTAGACCTGGCATTGCACACCGACCAGCCACTGTCATCCCTGGGCCTGGATAACCTGCGGTTTTACCTGGGCGGTGACAGCCACATTTCCGAGACGCTGTACCTGTGGCTGAACCATTACCTCAAGCGGATGGAACTTGTGGTGGGGGATTCGGTGTTTTCCATTCCTGCAAGCCAGCTGAAGCCGGTGGGTTTTGCGACCGATGAGGCGCTGCTGCCTTATCCCAAGAACGCCTATCCCGGCTACCGGATTCTGCAGGAATACCTGAGCTTTCCCGAGGCCTTCCGGTTTGTGGATATCCAGGGATTGAAGGCGCGGTTGCCGGCGGTGCAGGCGGAAGAAATCAGCCTGCGTTTCCACTTCAGTCGCATTCTGCCGCCGGATGCGAAGATCCGGGCGGAGAATTTTCAGCTTTACTGTACGCCGGCCATCAACCTGTTCGGCCATGAGGCTGACCCGGTGGATCTGAACGGTCGCCAGACGGAATACCGCATTGCACCGTCCAGCCGCTCACCGGAGCACTACGAAGTGTTCAGCATTGAGCAGGTTGAGGGCTGGCTGGAAGGCCGCTCCGTGCGGGGTGAGCCGCGGCTGTACACGGCGTTTGAGAGTTTCCAGCACGAAGTGGAGCGGGATCGTGGCCGCACCGCGCTGTATTACCGGGTAAAGGCCCGGGAAAGTGTGCGGGGAGACGGGTTTGATCACTACATTTCCTTTGTGCGGGGGGATGAGTCCGAGTGCATGAATCGCCAGGAAGCGGTGTCACTGACCCTTACCTGCACCAACCGGCAGCTGCCCCATCAGCTGGCGGTGGGGGAAATCTGCATGGCGACGGAGACCACGCCGGCGTTTGCCTCGTTCAGCAACATCACCCGGCCCACCCACACCCTGCGGCCGACACTGGATGGCAGCCTGTTGTGGACGCTGATCTCCAACCTGTCGCTGAACTACCTGTCGCTGCTGGATGTGGACGCCCTGCGCACGGTGCTGCGGGTTTACGATTTCCGCGCGCTGGTGGACCGGCAGGCGGAACGGGTGTCCCAGAAGCGCCTCGCCGGCATTCTGGACATCGAAACCACGCCGGTGGACCGGATGGTAAGAGGGTTGCCGGTGCGGGGGATTCGCTCGGTGATGCGGCTGGATCAGCAGTCGTTTGCCTCGGAAGGGGATCTTTACCTGTTCGGCACGGTGCTGAGCCAGTTTTTCGCGCTTTACGCCAGTATTAACGCATTTCACCAACTGGAAGTGGTGAATACAGACAACCAGGAACGGTACACATGGACGTTACAGCAAGGGCAGCAGCCTCTGATGTAGCCGAGCTGCAGCCCGTTCTGGGCAATGCACGACGCTACAGTTTTTTCCAACTGGTGGACCTGATCCATCGTCACCACGGTGATGATCTGGAACGGTCCCAGGACGAACAGCCCCAGCGGGAGCGTATCCGCTTCTCGGCGTCGGCCGGGCTGGGTTTTCCGGGCAGCGATGTGGTGTCGGCGGCCTCGCCGGAGCATGAGCACGCGCCCTATCAGCTTGAAGTCAGTTTTCTGGGCCTGCACGGTTCCCAGTCGCCGCTGCCGGGTTATTACCTGGAAGATCTGGCCTGGGAGGCCGGGCAGAACCTCGGTATCCGCCGCCACTTCCTGGATTTCTTTAATCACCGGCTGGTGACCCTGTTCCACCGGGCGTGGCGCAAGTATCGCTACTACGTGCGGTTCCAGCCGGAAGCATCGGACGGGTTTTCCGAGCATATTTTTTCCCTGGTGGGGCTGGGCGATCCTCAGGTCAGGGCGGCAACGCCCGTCAACTGGTCGAAAATGCTGGCCTACGCCGGAATGATGGCGGGACGCAGCCGATCACCGGACGTGGTCAGCGGCATCATCGGGCACTGTTTTGATCTGGACAGCGTGGAAATCGAGCAGTGGGTATTGCGCCGGGTCGCCATCCCGGAAGATCAGCAGACCCGCCTGGGGCAGGCCAACGCCGCCCTCGGAGAAGACACGCTGGTGGGCTCGGGCATTCGTGACCGCAGTGGCAAGTTCATTCTGCGCATACGCAACCTGGACCGGCAGCGGTTTGCTGATTTTCTGCCCAACGGCCAGGACCACGGCAGGCTGGTGAAGCTGGTGGAGTTCGTCACCCGGGAACAGCTGGCGTACGACCTGGAACTGCAAATGCGCCCCAGGGACGTGAAGCCCATGCAGATGGGAGCGGATGTACGGCTGGGCTGGAATTCGTTTGTAACGCCGGAGAAGGCCAGAAAGCTGCCGGCGGTACGACTGCAGATACGTCGCTGACCTCAATGGATTGAGTAAAAGGAAACCGGATATGGAACATCAACAGACACGCAGCCTGAAACTGGTGGTCAGCAACCCCACCCAGGTTGCCAGCGGCCTGGCCCGTGAACATGTGTTCGGCATCAGGGGCGGCTCCATCGGCAGCGCCGGCAGCGATACCTGGCAGTTGTCCTCCCATCGCACCGGTGCCGTGCCTGGCCACGCGGAAGTACGGTTTATGGATGGCGTGTTCTGCCTGATCGACCGCAGCGGCCGCACCTACATCAACAGTGGCACCCAGCCGGTGGGTCGTGGCCGCCGGGCCCGCCTGAAGAGCGGCGACACCATCACCATCGGGCGTTACCAGCTCAAGGCAGAGGTGCTCAGTGGCCAACGCCAGAACGGAGCCATGCCCGAGGAAGCCGAAGACACCTCGCTGGTGGATATGGACGAGGGCGAACTGATGCGGGCCGACGAGCGGGAACTGGAAACCGTAGGTGATGAACCACTGCACGGTTTGCCGCCGGCGCCAGGGGAAACTTGCAGCGACGACCCGTTGCAGGCGTGGTCGGATAGTTCGGGAAATCGTGGTGACCGGGAGGCCCAAGGTGAGCGGAACGCCCTGCTGGCGGACAAGCCAGAGTGGTATGCCCGCGATGGCGCGGTCACCGACGAGTACCGGGAAAACCGTGATGTGGCCATTGGCCTGCCCATAGGAAGAGGAGAGCGTGACAGGATGTCTGCAACCACCAAGCCGGCCCGCCGCCGCGAGCCAAATGACCAGAGCCGCCAGCACATCAGCGGTGCGCCGCTGTTGCGCGGCATGGACACCGACCTGGGCTTTGCCGACAGCGATGAAATGCGCCTGTTCCTGGAAGAGGCCGGCCAGACCCTGAAAGCCACGGTGGAAGGACTGCTGGCCCTGCACCAGGGCGAAGACAGCCGTCATCAGGCGTTGCGGACTCGTCTTCAACCCATTGAGGACAACCCGCTGCGCCTGGGTGAGGATTACAACGAAACCGTCCAGACCCTGTTTGCCAGCCAGCGCAGCCCGGTTCACCTGTCGGCGCCTGCCGCCGTCAGTGAAAGCCTGCAGAGCCTTCACCACCACCAGCTTGCCACCCAGACCGCCATTCGCGAGGGGCTGGACGCCATTCTTCACGCCTTCTCGCCGGAGGCGCTGCTGCGCCGGTTCCACGGTTATCGCCGTGGGCTGAAGACTGACGAAGACGAAAGCAACTGGGCATGGGAGATGTACGAACATTATTACCGGGAACTGAGTTCCAGTCGTCAGCAGGGGTTCGAGCGCCTTTTCCAGGAGGTGTTTGAACAGGCTTACGATCAACAACTGCGTCAATTACAGAGGGAGAACCTGTCGTGAAGTACTGCAAATGGAGTTTGCTGGTCGCCATTCTCGTTTTGGTGGGGTGTAGCACCCCCTATAACGCCGTTACCAAAACCGCCAAGGTGATGTGGGATCCGGACATCCCCGTGGGCCACGCCGAGGACCTGCCCAGCCGGGTGGACCTCACCATGCTGGCGGAACCGGATGTGAATCCCAACGAATCCCTGGCGCCTACGCCCATCGCGTTCCAGATCATCGAGATGCGCGACAGTTCGCGGCTGATGGCGGCGGACTTTGACCAACTGCTGGGTGAGTTGGAGCCCTCACTGGGCCGCAACTACATCGACCACAGTGATTACACCCTGGTGCCGGGGCAGTTCAAATTCATCGAGCCATTCGATATCGACGAAGACACCCGTTTTATCGGTGTGATTGCCTTCTACGCCTACCCGAACATGTCCCAGTGGAAGAAGGTGGTGAAGGTGGACCCGGTGGGCGGTCGTTACCACTTGCTGGTCAACCTGCGCGAGCGTGAAGTCAAACTCAGAAGGTCGGACGATACCTGATGCCTGCAACCAATCGAGTCGTCTGGAGTGATGGGCTGTTCATCAAGCCCCAGCACTTCCAGCAGCAGCAAAGATACCTGGAAAACCAGATCAACGAGCGGGCCCTGGCGGTTTCTGATTACCTCTACGGTTTCAGTGACCTGGAGCTCAATGCGGAGTACCTGAGCTTTGGCCGCGTCGGCCTGGTGCGGGCCACCGGCCTGTTCCCGGATGGCACCCGTTTCTGCCTGCCCCAGGATGACGTAATGCCGGAGCCCCTGGAAATCACCGACGCCTCCGTGGCCAACCAGGTGGTGTACCTGGCCCTGCCCCTGGGCAGTGAAAGCCTGGCGGAAGTGGAGTGGCCGGAAGCCGCCATCGCCGGCCGTTTCCGTGCCCAGAGCGAGGAAATCCGCGACCTGCATTCCATTGACGGCGATTCCCACACCATCGATGTGGCCCGTGTGGCCCCGAAGCTGATGCTGGAGCGGGACGATCGCAGTGCCTATGCGGCCCTGGCCATCGGCCGGATTCTGGAGAAGCGCCCGGATGGCAGCCTGGTGATGGACCCGAACTTCATCCCCACCATGCTCAGCGTGCGGGCAGCGCCCCGGTTGCAGCGGTTTGTGGGGGAAATGGCCGGGCTGATGCGGGAACGGGCCAAGAACATCGCCGAGCGAGTCGGCGCCCCCGGGCAGGGCGGTGTGGCGGATGTGGCGGACTTCATGTTGCTACAGATGCTTAACCGCGCCCATCCGCGATTCCTGCACCTGGCGCGGCTGCGGCAGCTGCACCCGGAACGTCTCTACGAGGCGCTGCTGGAGCTGTGCGGTGAGCTGGTGACCTTCACCGATGAAGGCCGGCTGCCCCAGGAGTACACCGCCTATGACCACGACCTGCCAGAGGACTCGTTTACACCGCTGATGCAGGTGCTGAGGCAGTCACTCAGCACGGTACTGGAACCGCGGGCACTGGCTATCCAGTTGCAGCAGCGCCAATACGGCCTCACGGTGGCGCCGATCCAGGATGTCCAGCTCATCGGCCAGGCCGAGTTCATCCTGGCGGTGAAAGCGGATATGCCGCTGGACGACCTGCGCAAGCAGTTCACCCAGCAGTGCAAGGTGGCGTCGGTGGAGAAAATTCGCGATCTCATCAGTCTGCAACTGCCGGGGATTCCGCTGTCGGCCCTGCCGGTGGCGCCCCGCCAGTTGCCATATCACGCCGGGTTTGTGTACTTCCGGCTGGACGACCAGAGCCAGGCCTGGCAGATGCTCGACAACGCCAGCGGCTTTGCGTTCCACGTGGCCGGCAGTTTCCCCGGTATGGAAATGCAGTTCTGGGCAATCAGGAGCTAGATCATGGCAGATGCACCGGTGATGGATTCACCCAACGGCAACACGGAAGCAGGTGGCAGTGCGTTCAATGACCTGATGTTCGGGGGCAGTAACCCCGAGGGTCGCGCGGGCGACCAGGGCTTCGGCAACGACCAGTTCCAGCTGCGGGGCCTGGAGGATAACCGGCTGATCGACGCCGCCACGCCCCTGCTGGGGCTGGTTATCCGGGTGCGCAGGCTGGCGGATTTCCACGGCGTGGAGAACCTGTACCAGCAGGTGGTGGACGAAGTGGCCGCCATCGACCGGGAACTGGTGGAGCAGGGCTACGAACGACCCACCGTGGTGGCCTATCGTTACGTGCTTTGCGCCTTTATTGACGAGGCTGTGCTTGGGACCGACTGGGGCGCCCACAGCGTGTGGTCACAGCATTCGCTGCTGTCCCGCTTCCACAACGAAACCTGGGGTGGCGAGAAGGTGTTCGCGATCACCGCCCGCATGGAGCAGGAGCCTGAGCGGTACCGAGACATGCTGGAGTTCATCTACCTGTGCCTGTGCCTGGGATTCGAGGGCCGCTACAAGGTAATGACCAACGGCCGGGACGAATACGAGCAGATTATCCGCGGGCTGTATGAACAGATTCGCGGGCTGCGTCGCGACGAGGAACCGCAACCGCTGACCAGCCCGCTGGACAACGTTACCGCCGCCCGCAACCGGCTGCGAACCGGCCTGCCCATGTGGGGCATTGGCGGACTGTTTGTGGCGGCCATGGCCGGGGTATTCACGCTTTACAACATGGCGCTGAACGAACGCATCAGGGATGTGCTCAGCGTATTGGAACAACTCCCGAAATAAGGAGATCACTGTGATTCGGGTAGAACTGCCGGCGCTGATAGGGCGCCTTAACGAGATTTGCCGCCAGGGGATGGAATCCTCTGCGGCCCTGTGTATCAGCCGCCAGGGTGCGGAAATCACCCCGGCCCACCTGCTGTTCAAGCTGCTGGAAACACCGTTCACCGATGTGCGCCAGATCCTGGAAAGCACTGGTATTGAGCATCACACACTGCAACCGGTAGTCGGCGACGGCCTCAACGGTGAGCCCCAGTCCGCGGAGCCGTACCCGTCGTTCTCGCCGCTGCTGATCGAACTGCTGCAGGATGCCTGGCTGATTGCCTCCACCGAACTGGGCCACACCGAGCTGCGTTCCGGCGCCATTATGCTGGCGCTGCTGATGAACGCAGACCGCTACCTGATGCCCCAGGTCAGCCAGCGACTGAAAGACATCAACCGGGAACAGCTGCGCCGCCAGTTCGACGCCATGACCCGGGGATCGGTTGAGCAACCCCGCGCCGAAGACGGTCCCAGTGCCGCCAACCAGGCCCAGGTGGATATGGACCCGCTCAAGCGCTATGCCACCGACTTCACCAAACTGGCCCGGGACAAGAAGCTGGACCCGGTGGTGTGCCGCGACACCGAAATCGACCAGATGATCGACATCCTCTGCCGTCGCCGCAAGAACAACCCCATCGTGGTGGGCGATGCCGGTGTTGGTAAGAGCGCCGTGGTTGAGGGCCTGGCCCTGCGCATCGTTAATGGCGATGTGCCCGAGCGGCTGACTGGCGTGGAGCTGTGGACCCTGGATATGGGTGCCCTGCAGGCCGGCGCATCGGTAAAGGGTGAATTCGAGAAGCGCCTGAAAGGCGTGATCGAAGCGGTAAAAAGCTCCGCCACCCCGATCATCCTGTTTATCGATGAAGCTCACACCCTCATCGGCGCCGGCAACAGCGAAGGCGGCTCCGACGCTGCCAACCTGCTCAAGCCGGCCCTGGCCCGTGGCGAGCTGCGCACCATCGCCGCCACCACCTGGCGCGAGTACAAGAAATACTTCGAGAAAGACCCGGCCCTGAGCCGTCGCTTCCAGCCCGTGGCGCTGGATGAGCCGACACCGGCCCAGGCGGTTCACATCCTCCGTGGCCTGCGCACCGTCTACGAAAAGGCTCACCAGGTACTGATCGCCGACACCGCCCTGAAAGCCGCCTCCGAGATGTCCGCCCGTTACCTGGCCGGCCGCCAGCTTCCGGATAAGGCCATCGACGTGCTCGACACCGCCTGCGCCCGGGTCAGTCTAAACCTCAGCACCCCGCCACGCCGCCTCAGCCACGTGCGCAGCGAGCTGCACCAGTTGGGCATGGAGCAGGACCTGATGACCAGGGAACAGACCCTGGGACAGGACATTGATCATCAGCGCGAGAGTGAACTGGTGAAGCGCCTGGAAGCCCTGCGTGTGGAAGCGGAGGAGCTGGAACAGCGCTGGAACGACCAGCGCGAACTGGTGGCACGCCTGGTGGCCATTCGCGAGCAACTGCTGAGCGAAGACAGTGAAGGCTCGGATCCGGAAGTATCGGCGCAAGACGCCACCCCGGAAACCGACGAAGAACGCCCGGACCTGAAAAGCGAAGCCGCCGCCATCGAGCAGGAACTGGCGGAACTCCAGGCCGACGAGCCCCTGGTCCACGCCCGCGTGGACGCCCGCCAGGTGGCCGAAGTCATCGCCGACTGGACCGGTATCCCCGTCAACCGCATGACCGCTGACGAGCTGGAGAAAATCACCCGCCTGCCGGAGTACCTGCAGTCCCACATCAAGGGCCAGGACACCGCCATCGGCGCGTTGCACCAGCACCTGCTCACCGCCCGCGCCGACCTGCGCCGCCCCGGCCGCCCCATGGGCGCCTTCCTGCTGGCCGGCCCCAGCGGCGTGGGTAAAACCGAAACCGTGGTGCAACTGGCTGAACTGCTCTACGGCGGCCGCCAGTTCCTCACCACCATCAACATGTCAGAGTACCAGGAGAAACACACCGTCTCCCGCCTGATCGGCTCACCCCCGGGGTACGTGGGTTTCGGCGAAGGTGGCATCCTCACCGAAGCCATCCGCCAGAAGCCATACTCGGTTGTTCTGCTCGACGAAGTCGAAAAAGCCCACCCGGAAGTCCTCAACCTGTTCTACCAGGCCTTCGACAAAGGCGAACTGGCGGACGGCGAAGGCCGGCTGATCGACTGCAAAAACGTCGTCTTCTTCCTCACCTCCAACCTGGGCTACCAGACCATCGTCAAACACGCAGACGAGCCGGAGAAGATCGAAGAAGCCCTCTACCCGGAACTGGCCGACTTCTTCAAACCGGCATTGCTGGCCCGTATGGAAGTTGTTCCCTATCTTCCGTTGGGCGAGGAAACCCTCAACCGCATCGTTGCAGACAAACTCGACTGCCTGGCCACCCAGATCGGCGACCGTTACCACACCGAAGTGCAACTGGAAGACGGCCTGGTAGAAGCCATCCGCAGCCGCGCCACCCGAAGTGAAAACGGTGCACGGATGCTGGAGTCGATCATTGAGGGCGAACTGTTGCCGCCAGTCTCACTGGCTTTGCTGGAAAAGTTGGCAAGCAGAGAACCCGTCACAAAAGTGACTCTTGGAGTCGAAGACAACAAATTCACCGGGGTTGTTGCCTAAGGCAACGCGAAAGTAGCGGACCCTGTGGTTCGGCTTTCCAGATACCCTGCGGAGCCATGGATGGCGGAGCGGAGCGTACAGGGATGTATTCACAGCGTGTTCTGGAAAGCCGAACCACAGGGTACGCGGTCGGCGAACAACGACTACAGGGAACTGAAAGAATGGGACGGATGCAAATGGAGTTGCACACCGGCATAGACCTGGCAGTTGAGCTACTCCGGCAGGACAACCTGCCAGACTTGCTGAAAGTCGCCTCACGGCAACTGCAAAACACCTTCGGCCTCACCCGCTGCTGGACACTGGAACTCGACCTCAGCGGCCGGACACTCCACTGTGCCGCACTGGGCGAGCAGGGCGAATTCGATTGCGGCGACTTCAGTCATCCCTTTGCTCACCTGCTGCAACAGGGCAAAGCCCGGGAACTGTCCCGCGCTGCCAGCTACCGCCTCGACCACGAAGGCTTCCAGGCCCTTGTCGAAGCCAGCAACCGCCCCCGGTCATTCTGGCTCGAACCCATCAAGGGCGAAGACGGCCGCACCCTCGGCATCCTGGTGCTCTGCAACGAAGAACCCGAGTGGGAGGGCATCACCGCCCAGCCTCTGTACCGGGGCCTGCTGACCCTGTTGTCCCATCAATGGGTCAGCCAGCTCAAAACCAGCGACCAGGTCTGGCAGCGGCGCATGCTCAAGCGCTCCCTGGACCACCTCCACGATGCCGAAACCGTGCGCCAGCGTTGCGAGCAACTGGCCGACACCCTGGTAGGCAACTCGGCGGCGATGACCGAACTGCGCGCCCAGATCATCCGCGCCGCCGGCAGCCAGCTGTCGGTACTGGTGCAGGGCGAAACCGGTTGCGGCAAGGACCTGGTGGCCCAGGGCATCCACCGCTTCTCGGACCGGGCCGAAGGGCCCTTTGTCGTGGTCAACTGCGCGGCCATTCCCGACTCACTGCTGGAAAGCGAACTTTTCGGCCACACCAAAGGCGCCTTTTCCGGCGCTGACCGGGCCAAGGACGGGCTGCTGGCCCAGGCCAATGGCGGCACCCTGTTCCTGGACGAAATCGGTGACATGCCCATGGCCCTGCAGTCCAAACTGTTACGGGTGCTGGAGAGCCGACGCTTCCGGCCTTTGGGAGCGCAGCAGGAACAGCACTCCGATTTCCGCCTGGTGGCGGCGACCCATCAGCCGCTGAGCGAGTGCATCGAGGACGGCCGTTTCCGCCGGGACCTGTTCTACCGGCTCAGCCAGTTCCCCTTGCGGGTCAAGCCCCTGCGGGAGCGCCCGGAAGACCTGGAACCCCTGTGCCGGCACTTTATCCGCGAGTACACCGCCCGGGAAGGCGCTGGCCCCATGGGCATCAGCAGCCACGCCCTGGGCATGCTGGCGGACTACAGCTTTCCCGGCAACGCCCGGGAACTGCGGAACATTGTCGAGTTTGCCTGCCTGCAGACTCCGGTGGGCGACGATATCCAGCCGGAAGTGTTGCGCATCGACGAGCTCTTCCCCAGCCAGGAAAACTGCTACGCCGCCGACTTCCAGGCAGGCGTCGTTCCGGGAGTCCCCCAGGCGGATGAAGTGGACGACCTGCGGGCGGCCGCCCAGGCTTTCGAAGCCGCCATCATCCGTGAGCGGTTGCGTCAGTATGGCGGCAACCGTGCCCAGGCTGCCGAGAGTCTGGGGCTGCCCAAGCGAACCCTGGCCCATAAATGTCTGAAATATCAGGTGACCGAAGCGTGAACCCGTTTATTCGTAGTAACAGCCCCTATGCCATGGCGCTCTGCGCCCTGGGCCTGACGTTTTCCCTGGCCGCCAGTGCGGAGGTAAACCAGCAACTGGCGGCGGCCGAGGCCTGTGTGGAAGAGAGCCAGCGCCTGGAACGGCTGGCCTGTTTCGATGAGGTGTTTGGCACCCCCGTCGCCGTCGCCATCAAGGACGCCGTGGGTGGCAATCAGCCGGAACGCTGGCGCCAGGCCTTCGCCCAGGAACAGAACCGGGAGCCCGGGGATGGCCCGCTTTACCGTGATACCGCGGATCGGGCCGGCCATCTGCTGACCATCAGCGCACTGGGAGTGAAACCGCCAAGGCCGGTATTGGCGGTGCAGTGCCACAACAACATCACCGAGCTCACGCTGATGCTGCCCAAGGCCCTCAAGGAAGAGCGGGTAACCGTTGATTTCGGCCAGGGCCGGCAGATCTGGCGGGTCAGGGACGACGGATTCGTCATCAGCGGTGGCCGGGGATTGCCCGCCATCCGCACCGTTCAGGAAGTGGCCGGGGGCTCGGGTGTCACCGTTGCCTCATCAAGCAGCGCCATCGACGGGCTGATGTTTGACCTTGAGGGTTTCCGGGAAACCCTGCGACCACTGCGGGAAGACTGTGGCTGGTAGCCGCTGAGACATTGAAACACGATTGGTAACGACAGGGATTGGACATGCAGGCAGTAGAGCAGCATCCATATGTTGAACAGGTTTTGAGCACGTTTTCCGGTGAAGCCTCCACGGGTAAGAACCTGATGGACGACGCCACCATGGAGTACCTGGAAAACGAAATCATGAAAGTGGGCTCGCTGGCCCACACCGGAGTTGAATGGGGCAAGGTGGAAAGCGAATCGCTGCGCCTGTTGTCGGACACCAGCAAGGACCTCAAGGTATTGGGCTTCCTGTTGCTGTGCCTGCAGCGTGGCGGCAACGGGGAGCGTTTTGCCCTGTCGCTGTACCTGTTGCACCGGGTGCTGGACAGCTGGTGGGACGACGCCTGGCCCTACCCGGGCGACAAGGGCAAACGCGCCCGCAAGATGTTGATGACCCAGATGATGCAGCGCGCCGGCAAGGAAACGTCAGCGCTGACCTTTGACGGCGGTGTCGGCGACGGCCGCGCATTCTGCCTGACACTCCTTGGCAAACTGGTGGAGCAGGCAAGTGCGCGCGACCTGCCGGATGACGGTCTCATTGATCTGCGCCGGGCCGTGGAAAAACTGCCGTCACCATCCGATACCCCAAAACCTTCGGCGGCGCCTGAAAAGGCAGAAGCGTCGAGTCAGCCGGCCGGCGGTGGATCGTCTTCATCCCCGGTCACCAGCGCTGCTTCCGCCAGCCTCGGCAATCTCACCCTGGACCCGGCCAACGAACGGGCCACCCGCCAGAGCCTGCTGAAAGTGGCGGACATGCTGACCGAATCCTCCCCGGCAGACCCTCTGGGCTATCAGATGCGCCGCTATGGGATCTGGCAAACGATTACCTCCACGCCCCCGACCCGGGACGGCATCAAAAGTGACCTGGCAGCGGTCAGTGCTGACCGAGTGGCGGACTACCGGGAAAGCCTGTCGAAATCACCGGATCTGGCGCTGTGGCAACGTATCGAGCAAAGCCTGTCCGTCAGCCCGTTCTGGCTGGAAGGCCACTGGCTGAGCGCCCAGGTGGCCTCGGCGCTGGGGCACGAAGCCTGTGCCGAAGCCATTCGTACCGCCGTCAAAGCCTTCGTGGAGCGGCTGCCGGAACTGGCCGACATGACCTTCAACGACGGCACACCCTTCCTGCCCAAGGCCGTGGCGGACTGGATGCTCAGTGGCCCGACAAAAGGCGGATCTGCCGGCGGGGCCAGCGCCTGGGAACAGGCCTATGACGACGCCCGGGTTGTTATGGAACAGAAGGGTCTGGCTCCGGCCATGCAGCTGCTGGAACAGGGTCTGGAAGCCGCCCGTGAACCCCGGGACAGATTTTACTGGCGGCTGATGAGCAGCCAGTTACTGAAAGACAGCGGCATGAAAAACCTGGCGAAGCAGCAGGTGCAGGACCTGCGGGAGCAGACCCGGGGCATGAGCCTTGAAGACTGGGAGCCTGGCCTGGTGGCCCGGCTCGACCGACTTGCGTAAACACCGACGGATCAATCAACAGGAATGGACACCATGTGGAGAAATGCCCTACTCATTGGACGACGGATACTGCCCTATGTGCGCAGTGCGGCGCCGGTTACCCTGGCGCTGGGTGTGGTGATACTGCTGGCCGCAACCTGGTGGTTGGGACCCCGCCTGGAAATTAATGGGGAATACCCTCTGGCGGCCTGGCAGATGCGTGCCCTGGTGACCCTGGGGGTTGTACTGCTGGTGACCATGGTCTGGGGAATGGCGCTGGCCCGCAAGCTCAGCAGGATCAACGCAGCCAAGGCAGAGGAACAGAAGGAAGAGGAAGATCCCATCCTGCCACTGGAGCGCCGCCAGCAGCGCCTGCTCGACCGCCGGCTGGCGGAGCTCAAGAGCAACCTGCCGGGCCGCAAGGGTGTCTATCGCCTGCCCTGGTATCTGGTGATGGGCCTGGAAGATGCCGGCAAGACAAGCCTGATCCAGCGCTCCGGCCAGACCTATACCCTCACCAACGTGACACGCAGCCCCCGCACCGAGCGCAATCCCTTTGGTTTTGAATGGTGGGTGGGCGACAACGGTGTGCTGATTGATCCGGATGGCGAACTGTTGAGCCAGAACGACGGAGAGGGCGCCAGCAGCGAGATCCAGCAACGGCTGTGGACCCATTTCATCAACTGGCTTGAAAAAAACCGCCCCCAGCGCCCGTTGAACGGGGTTGTGCTGGCGGTGGACATTGCCCGCCTGAGTAGCGGCAGCGATCAGCAGCGCCAGGCCCAGGCCATTCTGCTGCGTACCCGCCTGCGGGAACTGATGGAGCAACTGGGCTCACGTTTGCCGGTGTACATCAGCTTCACCAAGATGGATTTGCTGTACGGTTTCGCTCCGTTTGCCCGAACACTGACCAAAGCCGAGCGGGAGAACCCGCTCGGTTTCACCTACCAGCTGGATGGCCAGCTCGACGCCGATGACTGGCTGGGTGAGTTCGACCAGAATTTCAGCCACCTCGCGGAGCAACTGGGTGAGCGGCTTCCGGATGTGCTTTCCGCGACGCGGGACCCGGAGGAGCGTGCCGCGGCCTATTCCTTTACCCGCCAGTTGGCGGGCCTGAAGCCGGTTCTGGAGCAGTTCCTGGCGGACCTGCTGTCGGCAGATGCCTTTTCAACGCCAGCTTTGGTGCGGGGCACCTACTTCACCTCGGTGGTTCAGGAAGGTGTGCCGGAGGATGCCTTTGTATCCGCCGCCGCTGCCAACTACGGGCTTGCCAGCCCGATTCAGCCGGCCCAGCGGGGCGGGCAGTCTACCAGCCTGTTCACGGAAACGCTGTTCCCCAAGGTGATCTATCGTGAGGCGGGCCTGGCCGGTGACAACCAGAAGGTGGTTGGTAGCCGGCGCCGCCGGATTGCGGTTGCGGCGGTTGTGGCTGTTGCCGCGGGCCTGGGTATGACCGCCGGCTGGCAGCACTACTTCATCGAGAACGCCCGGGCCGCCGAGGCGGTTGAAGACCGGGTGCGCAGCTTTGTCGACAACTGGCGCCCCATCGGGTACGAGCCGGACACCACCGGCCGCAACCTGCTGGAGCCCCTGGACCAATTGCAGGAGGCCACGCTGGCCTTCGGGGATTACCGTTCGGAGCCGGCACTGGTGTCCGACATGGGCCTCTACAAGGGCCACGAGGTAGGCCCGGAAGTGGAAGAATCCTACCTGGACATGCTGGCCTACCAGTTCATGCCCGCGCTGATGCTGGGCGTAATGGGAGAGATGAGTGAAGCGCCGGACAACAGCTCCGAGCGGCTGGACCACCTGCGTGTGCTGCGTATGCTCTACGATGCCAGCGGCCGCCGCATGGATATTGTGCGCGACTACATGAGTGATTACTGGCAGCAGATGTTCCCGGCCCAGAGAGATTTGCAGCAGCGGCTGATGAGCCACCTGGACTATGCCCTGCTGCATACGGACCTGAACCAGCGGGTCAAGGACGGGGACAAGACCGCAGACATGGCGCTGGCACCTTTCCGCAGCAGCGTTCAGTGGGCGCAGCAGGAGCTCGGGCGTATCGCCACGCCGGACCGGGTCTATCGCGATCTGGAAAAGGAGGCCGAGCAGAATTTCCGCTCACCGCTGGACCTGGCCCGGGAGTCCGGCCCTGCCTTCAGTACGGTCTTTGTTCGCCTGGATGAATTCGGTGACTCCATGGACGATGACAGTGAAGAAACCGAAAACCCGGTGGTGATTCCCTCCCTGCTGACCCGCGAGGGGATGGATTCCTGGTTCCTGCGTAAATCCGGCTCCGTCACCGAACTGGCGCTGGTGGATGCCTGGGTGCTCGGTCGCCGCGACGACGTGGACTTCAGTGAAGCCGACGAAGCCGAACTTCAGGCGCAGTTACAGTCGTTGTACGCGGAGAATTACGTATCCAGCTGGCGCCGCGCCATGAGCCGGCTCGATATTCAGGACTTCAGTGACCTCAACCACGGTGTGCGCATTCTGGAGAGCCTGACCAGTGGCCATGAACCACTCAACCAGCTGATGGCCCACGTAACCACCAATACCCGTATCATCCCAGCCGGCGGTGAGGAAGCAGAGGCCGCGCGCAAGCTCCTGGAACAATCCGCCCACTACCAGATGGTGCAGGACATTGAGCGCCAGTTTACCGACCTGAATGAGCTCATGGACAAGGAGGGCGACGACCCCAGTGATATGGAGCAGGTCATGGAAGTGGTCGAAAGCCTCCATGAATACCTTCGTGGCATTCAGGAAGCCCCGGACCGGGGCAAGGCAGCGCTCTCGGCTGCCCGCGCCCGCATGGGACTGGAAGGCGCCGACCCGATCTTCACCCTCCAGCGTGTGGCCGCGGATCAGCCAGCGCCCCTTGATCGCATGCTGGAAAAACTGGCTGCCGAGAGCTGGCGGGTAGTGCTGGACCAGGCCGTGGCCGAACTGGAACGCCAGTGGTACCAGGAAGTGTACCAACCGTTCCAGCAAAGCCTGGCCAGGCATTACCCCTTCAGCCCGGGAGCCGGTCGTGACGCCGCTTTGCAGGATTTCGAGCGCTTCTTCGCGCCGGATGGCATTCTCGACGAATTCTATAATGACAACCTGAAGCTGTTTATCGAGGACCATCCGGAGCACATTGCCGGTTCCAAGCGCGCCAGCCTGGTTCGCAATGATGTGTTGTCCTCGCTGGACAAAGCCAGAGACATCCGCCGCGCCTTCTTCACCCGCAGCGGATCCCTGGACCTGGAGTTTGCCCTTGAGCCGCTTCACCTGTCTTCCAACAAACGCCGCAGCGTGATGAACGTCGATGGTCAGTTGGTGGAATTCAGCCACGGCCCGAGGCAGAGCATTCCCCTGGTGTGGCCCAACACCCTGCGAGATTCTGTGGAAAGCCGGGTTACGCTGGTGCCCACGGAAGTGAACCGGTCACCGCGCAGCCTCTCCGAGAACGGCCCCTGGGCGTTGTTCCGCCTGCTGGATGAGGCGGACATCACCGGCGTGAGCAACAGTGCCGTGGATGTGCGGTTTGTGCTGGATGAGGGCGAGATGCGCTACCGCCTGCATGCGGGCAGTAATACCAACCCGTTCACACAGCAACTGCTTGCGGGGTACCAGATACCACGCAGTCTGTATTAGACTACGCACCGTCGCCAGAACGGGAACAGGACGTTTCCCGTTCTGGTGGTTCAGGATTTTATTGCTTCAAGGATCGAAGACATGCCCCAGGCAACCGGACTGCAGTTCACCGCCACCCTTGGCGAACTTCCCAAAGACCTGTTCGCGGTCGTCCGTTTCGAACTGACCGAACACCTCTCAAAGCTTTGCCACTGCAAGCTGGAACTCGCCAGTACCGCCCCGGATATTTCAGCGGAAGAAGTGCTGGAACAGCCCGTGGAACTGGTGGTCTGGCAGGATGGCATTCCGCTGCGGCGTTTCCACGGCGTGGTCAACGAATTCGCCCGGGGCGACAGCGGCCACCGCCGCACCTGCTACGAAGTCATCGTCCAGCCCCCGCTCTGGCGCCTGGGCCTGATGCACAACAGCCGCATCTTCCAGACCCAAACCACCGACGCCATCGTGCGCACCCTGCTGGAAGAGCGGGGCCTCATCGATACGGTCTTTGATCTCAAACGCACCCCCGAAGAACGGGAATACTGCGTCCAGCACCGGGAAAGCGACCTGGCCTTTATGGAGAGGCTGTCGGCCGAAGAAGGCTGGCACTACCGCTACCACCACGGGGATGTCAACGGTGAAGAACAGCCGGCCCTGATCATCGCTGACCACCACGGCGACGCCCCAAGGCTGGAACCGGTGGAATACAACGGCAAGGCCGGCGGCAGCACCCGCCAGAGCGCCGTCTTCCAGTTCACCTACCGGGAACGGGTCAAAGCATCTTTTGTGGCCATGAAGGACTACACCTTCAGGAACCCCGCCTACGCATTAATGCATGAAAGCCAGGCCGACAAACTGGACGCCCAGCGGGAGGACTATCAACACTACGACTACCCCGGCCGTTTCAAAGCCGACGCCAGCGGCCAGCCCTTCACCGAAGCCCGGCTGGACGCCCTGAGAAACGACGCCACCCTGGCCCACGGCCAAAGCAACCGCCCCGACTTCACCGTAGGCGCTAAAGTCGAACTCACCGAACACGACAACCCCAAACTGAACCGGGACTGGCTGTTTACCCGCATCACCCACACCGGCGAACAGCCCCAGGCCCTGGAAGAGGACGGTAACGGTGACGCCACCACCTATCACAACGCCTTCAACGCCATCCCCGGTGACCGCACCTGGCGGCCCCAGGTCAAACATCGACCATTGATGGACGGCCCCCAGATTGCCATCGTCACCGGCCCCGAAGGCGAAGAGATTCACTGCGACGAACACGGACGGGTCAAAGTCCGGTTCCCCTGGGACAGATACTCAAAGAATGATGAACACAGCAGCGCCTGGCTGCGGGTCAGCCAGGGCTGGGCCGGCGGCCAATATGGCTTCATGGCCCTGCCCAGAATCGGCCACGAAGTCATCGTCAGTTTCCTGGACGGCGACCCGGACCAGCCCATCATTACCGGCCGGACCTATCACGCCACCAACACACCGCCCTATGCGCTGCCGGAACACAAAACCCGGACCACATTAAAAACCCAGACCCACAAGGGTGAGGGCAGTAATGAACTGCGGTTCGAAGACGAGGCGGACCAGGAACAGATCTATATCCATGCCCAGAAAAACCTGGACCTGCTGACCGAGAACAACCGCACTGAGGTTGTCAAAAACGACAGCCACCTCACTGTGGACAACCACCGCAAGGCCCACATCAAGGGCAACGACCACACCACGGTGGACGGCGAGAAGCGCGAACAAACCGGCAAGGACCACAGTTTCAACGTTACCGGCACCCTGCACCTCAAAGCTGGCACCGCCTGGCTCAGCGACTCCGGCACCGAACTGCACATCAAGGCCGGCCAGAAAGCCGTTATCGAAGCCGGCGCCGAAATCACCCTCAAGGCCGGCGGCAGCTTCGTGAAGATTGATCCCAGTGGCGTGGCCATGGGTGGGGCGGCGATCAAGATGAATGCCGGTGGATCACCCGGTAAGGGCAGTGGGCAGAAGGTTCAGGTGGCGGAGAGGCCCGGGTTGGTGGAGAAGAATGGTGGGGCTGTGGGGCCGCTGCCTCTGCCGGAGACACCCCAAAGACCCATGGCCAAGCCCGACCAGATACGCGCCATCAAGAATGCCGCTAACCAGGGCAAGGGTGTCTGCCAGGTCTGCTCACCAGAACCACAAGGTGTTGTCTGATGGGTAATGTGGCGGGGCTTTCCGGCAACGGCAAGACGTTCCTTCTCATTGATGGCGCAAAGGTGAATAACCTGTCCCAGGTTATTTATCGTGAACTGGACACACCTCATTGCGACGCCCTCTACAGGGAGACCGAGCTTGCCGACCTGTTGGAGATTTCACCGTGGCTGGTTGAGGCAGGAATGGATAACGCCCTGGCACATAAATGCTTCGAGGAGTGGAAACACCAGGGTGCTGCCATTGTATTGCAGGCCGACTGTCACTTTGAAAATGTCATGGACCACTTGCGTGGATTGCTTATGGCCAGGTTGGCCACTGGTGATGAGGTCGTTTTCCGGTTCTATGATCCTGAAATTGCGCGGCATCTGTTCAAATTGGATCCATCAGGTGACGATGTGAGGCGATTGATGGGGCCCTGTAGCCTGCTTGCCATTCAGGATCGCCGCACGGGTGAGTGGGATTACTTCCATAACGATCAACCCCACAGTGAACGGCAGACTGAGATGTTCAGCATTCGTGAAGAACATCAGGTTGCCATGGAGAGAGCGGCGGAACAGACAGCGCTCAGGAAGCTCGAGTTGCATGTTGAAAACTACTTTCCCCATTTGCTTCAGAAAACCGACACCGATAAACGGGATTGGAGCGTAGTCTCTGCGCTGGTCGACGCGGCGAAAGCGCGGGGATTGTACAGTGCCCGCGATATCGCCCTTTATATCAATACAATTGGCTGGCTTGGGCATCATGCATTCGATGACAGCGATGTGCAGACTTTGTGGAACAAGAATTCCGCAGCTCCAGGAAAAGCGATAGCGCGAATTGCAGAATTCGCCGAGAAAAAGTCAACGGAGGGACTGGTCCATGGGTAGTGCAAACAGCTCAGCGTTTTTACAGGGTGGAGATGACATCGATTCAGCCGCACAGATGTGCCCGCTCCAGCTCAAAACCGTTGCGTTGTATCCGGTACGCTGGGCAATTAGTCAGGAAGAAACCGCGCTGCCTGCTAACTTCCGTCCTCCAAGTGTTTCACTGGAGAAAACTTTCTATTGTCTGCGGACTCTGAAGGCCGGTTGGGTGTACATGTATTCCGAGTTGTACGGGACACTTCATGAATACCGGGTTGGCGAAGATGGAATCATCAGTGAAGTTCAGGCAGGTATAAATTCTGTGCTCCTTCCTGATGCGGATGCCGAGAGTGCCCTGCCGTGCATTCATCATCCAGAGGCGGGAAAGGTTTTCCTGAAGTTTGTACAGCATCGATGGACCGTACGTTTACAGGAGCTTGCCAGAAAAGATGCGGAAGTTCGCAGCGAATATATGCAGGCTTTCAATCTGGATGGACTGGTTGCCAAGGGCCACGGTGAAAACATTGCGGAAACCGAAACGGTAAACCAGTTTGTCGAGGAGTATAGAGAGGAACAGGCGGAGTTCGAGTGGAGCCTGACAGATTTTACCAGCGGCCTTTCCGAACAGGATTTGCAGGGCCAGAGCAAAAAAGCAACTGAGTTTTCCTATTGCGTCGCGTTGGATGATGAGATTGGAATTACCTCCGAGCTTGGGCAATTGCATGCCCTCTATGTCAATCTGATTACGAATTATGCTGAGGAGAATGTTTACCCCTACTCCACAGCAAAACTGGCAGATGCACTTATCGAGCTTGAGGCCAGCAAAAAGACCAATGCAGATGACCAGGAAGATGTCAGAAATGAGTTGAAGGAACGCATTCGTACTGCGGATAAAGAGGCCTTCGTTGCTCAGTATCACAAGCAGGTCGAAGAGTACGATCGAGAGCGTGGCCGCGTTTTTGACGACTGGAAACGCTGGATTGATTCGGACCGGCTGGCCAGGAAGCTTGAATTTAATGATATTTGCATGGTCTCGGGATTTGAGGCCGTAGAGAAAGAATTGGCGGATATTCTGGACGGCTACGTATCAGCGAAACGGGGCCGAGAAGATGCCAACAAATGGCTGGGGGCGGAGGAAGGCGAAGCCGGTATTGTCGGCAATGCAGTAAAAGCGGTTCTGTTCCTTGTTTCTTCCACCAACAAAATTACCGAGAAGTTGAAAGATCTTCCGGGCTTCGACTATGGCCGTCTCAATATCGTCGATAGCATGTATGACCTGCCCGCTTTCGTGAGTGTAACCACTGCTACAGATACATTGTTGTTGGAGTTTGCTACGCCTGCAGCGCAAATGGGAGAGTGGGCAAGAAACCGGCAAACCAGACCGCAGTGGAAAAAGTGGATTAAAGACGTTGGCAGGCGGTACCAGATTACGGTTCATGAGCACCGTATGTCGCTAGATACGGCAACGGATCTATTGTTTAAGGCTCATCAAGATGCGCTGACTGCATCCTCCGGCTACAACCTGTCCGGTGCGGCTTTATCGCCTGTCGCCGCAGGTATGATGGAAGTCGATATCCGGAATCGACTGAGAAGAAGTCTGGTTGACGTGTTCCATTTGACCCCTGATTTCAAGGATAACCCATTTGGCTGGTTGCATACGCGTCTTGATCCAGTGGTCGAATCGATCAAGCAGAATCGTGGCAAGTTCATTGGGGCGATGACGTTTTTCCATGCAGTAAACATGGTTGGCCTTATGTCGTCTTTAAAGGAAACCCAACAGGATGTAATGCTGGGCGACCGGTCCGCCATGGATAAATGGCTTCCCTTTGTTGACAGCCTATGGAGCTTGGCTGAAGGCGTGGTTAACTTTAGTGGGTTGTTAGTTCGGTCGGAATATGCGCAAGCTTTGGGGGTGAATTTATCGTCGGCTAGCGCTAGAGGTTTGGTGGCTCTGAGCTGGCTAAAGGATATAAAGGTAGTGTCTGCGGGTGCGAGATTTTTAGCGAAAGCCGCAGTAAAGCTTCTTCCATATGTCGGGCCTATACTGGCGATAGGGCTTGAAGGAAGAACGGCTTGGCGCGCCTGGCATACCGACTACGATGCGGCGCTGGCTCTGGCAGGTGTCCAGATCGGATTAGCAATCGGGCTCGGTTATCTGGTTGCTTTGGCAGTGGCGGGAACGGCTACTGTGGTAGGGGCGCCTATTATTTTGGTGGGCGCAGTTCTGGTTGCAATAACCGCTGCAGTAACCGCGATCCAGGTGTACATCGCCCGATCTCGGATCGAAGATTTCCTGTCGCTGTCCTTCTGGGGCGATGCCCGAACTCTTCGATACTGGGATGATCAATCACGACCACCGAACGAAGAACTGTTGGATACGAGTAGGTCCATTATTCTACCCGATGAGGGTGTCGAAGTTAGGCAGTATTTTGAGGCGGAGCTGGACGCCTTCTACTATCTGCTGTTCTCTCCCACGGTCCAAGTTACTGAACATATGAGCAGGCATCCGGAGATCACCCGGCAGGGCGAGTACAAGATTCTGTCGGAATTCACGAGTTTTATTGTGTATTTCCCTGGGTTTGATCAGGCTTCGTGTACCGCTACTGTCAGGCTATTTGAGGCAGACAGAAACTGGGTGTTTGAAGATAAGTGGGAGGAGATCACGGATTTGTTCGAGCGAAGAATGGTTGCGAGTTTTCCCCAGTATGGAGCAATGTACCGATTCACCCACTACAACCATAACAATCGTGACCAGCTTGAGTTGCTGATTGAATATGTTAAAGATGGCCGAAAAATCACGGGGGATGAGGGGCTACGCATCATCCTGGATGGAAACGATGTAGAGGAGCTGGGTGTTGATGAGCGACTCACCTTTGAGCTGTGATTTACCAGAGACAGACATTGAGCAACAACTGGAGAAGCGGCTGTACCGCACCTATGGTGAGCGGCTCGCCAGTCCGCCTGCCAGGAAGGTGAAGAGGGAATCCGATTCTTCGGAAGGGTTAGACCATGGCGTTGCCTATGTAAGCAAACGGTTTATGGACATCCGTACAGCTTTCATGAGTCTCCGCAGATATATCATAGGATTCGTAGGTGTATTCATGATACTTGCGTTGTTCGTGATGTGGGTGATAGACCAGTTCTACGAAGGGGTGTTCGCAGCATCTGCGTTCTTGTTTATACCCCTATGGTTATCTGTATACTTGTTCGAAATCTTTGTGCCGGTAATGCTGCCACTCCGGATTGATAGGCAGGAAGGCTTTGTGTATGTCGGGCATCGGGGCACCTTCTATCGGATTCCGTGGGACGATTTGGAGGTGACCTTTTCTTATAGTTTACAATATTTCGGCTCCGGCGTGATGTGGGAGAGGCAATATTATTCTCATCTTTTTCTACGCGACCAGTACTACTTTTGTGGGAAAACCCCTAAACGAGCTTTACAGAGAAAAAAGATTTCTTCGTACTTTAAAGAAGATCATTTGTATCAGAAATGGAATTTTATTGTCAGATATTATAGTGATGGTATTGATCTTGAGGACGAAGAAAATTTATATGCAGTAAATTATGACTCGTACAATAAATATGTTGCTGACGAACCAGGTCGTCGTCTTTTTGGGCATATAATATTTCTTATTTTTATGCCTTCAATTATTTGGTGGAAGGTCACTCCGTTTAAATTTAAATGGCCCAAGGAAGTTGAAGATATTTTTGGGAAGATTAATTATTACTGATTTTGAGCTCTCCTATCTGTCGATATTTTTGATTTCAGAAATAAGATAGAGGCTTCTCCCCAGGATTTATGTGTCAGCTTACCCACTACAACCACGAAAATTGGGAACAGCTTGAATTGCTGGTTGAGTACGTGAAGGATGGCCGGAACGTTACGGGTGAAAACGGGCTCCGTATCGTTCTGGACGATAACCATGACAAGCAGCTCTGCAGCCATCCTGCTCGTAAAGCGGAACTGTAGTCCCGTGTACGGAGATTAGAAAATGAAGAAAGGATTCCTAATCCTCCTATGCTTGTTAATAGCCTCCATTACCCACGCCGGCACCTACCGCTGGGTGGATGAAAATAGCCAGATACACTTCGGCGATCGCCCACCTGCCAATGCGGCCCCGGAGGAGGTAACGCTGAAAAGTGCTACTCCGGCCGCAGATGCAGCAGTGGATGAACGCAAGCGGCGTGTGAACGAATTTCTGGAGCAGAGCGGGCGGGAGCGTGCCGAGCGCAATAGGATTAAAGCCGAGCAGGAAGCGAGGTCGGCAAAGCTTGAATCCCGCTGTCAGGCTTTGCGGGCGCGGTTAAGGTATCTCAAGAGCGTGTCGGGTATCTATCGCCTCAACAATGATGGAGAGCGCGTTTTTGTCGACGATGAAGAGAACATGCAGCTTCGTCGTGATTTCCAGGCCAGAGTCCAAAGTGAATGCGATTCCTGACTCTGCTGTGCGCCACTGTCCTTCTCTTTGCCCTGTCAATTGCCCATGCAGATCCGCCTGACCTGGCCCTTGCCGGTGTCTACGAGGAAGGCGTTGCCCTTGACGACTACTGGGTCAGTGAAAAGCTTGATGGTGTGAGGGCCTACTGGGACGGGGAGCGGTTCTGGTCCCGGGGTGGCAATGAATATCGGGCTCCTGGCTGGTTTACCGAGGGTTTTCCCGATGTGCCCATGGATGGTGAGTTCTGGATGGGGAGGGGCCGGTTTGCGGAGTTGTCGGGCGCTGTGCGCCGGTTCGAGCCCGTCGATGAGAGTTGGCGGCAGGTGCGGTTTATGGTGTTTGACCTGCCTGCGGTTGATCGGGTGTTTTCTGAGCGTGTCCTAGCCATGGAAAATTTGCTGGAGCCCTCGCCCTCGCCGTTCCTGATGATGGTGGCACAGGGCAGGGTGGCAGACCGCGATGAGCTGATGGCGTTACTGGATGATACCGTGGCAGCCGGCGGCGAAGGGCTGATGCTGCGGCGCGGCGACAGCCATCACTCCACGGGTCGTTCCGATGACTTGCTGAAAGTAAAACGTTTCGATGATGCCGAAGCTGTCGTGGTGGCGCACTTGCCCGGCAGTGGCAAATACCGTGGAATGATGGGCTCGATCAGGGTTGAGCGTGAGGATGGCCGGCAGTTTCGTATCGGTACCGGCTTCAGCGACGCGCAGCGGAGGAATCCACCACCGGTAGGCTCGATCATCACCTATAAATACTATGGCTACACCACCACGGGGCTGCCGCGATTTGCCAGTTTCCTGCGGGTACGGAACGATGAGCCTGAAGGGCCCTGATCCGGCAGGCCCGAATTACGAGGTCTTCATCCGAGGTTATCGAGCGTGTGCTACAGTTAAGTGAGCTGTGGCCACTCTTTAGCAATCCACAGTGCCTGAATGTCAGCCGGAAGATTATCGGACTTTCTCCTGCAGCCATTCATTCAACAGTTCATATCGTTACCAAAAGCCGAAATAGCAGTATTGGTTACTGATAAGGAGGCAACAAATGGAAGCGAAATCCGGTCAGAACGATTACGAACAGGTCAGGGAGGATCTTCAGAAACTCCGCGATGACCTCGCCAAACTCACCAAAAGCGTTGCCGATGGGCAGAAAAACAACATCAGCCACCTCCGGGATGAAATTCGCCGTGAAAGCCGCGAAGCGTTTGATCAGGTGAAACAGAAAGGGGATGAGGCTTTCAATCGTGCCCGTGATGCCGGCACCAAGGCGGTGGACGATGTCGAGCACAAAATTGAGGAGCGACCGTTCCTCAGTATCATCATCATGTTCCTCGCAGGGCTGCTTGTTGGTCGATTGCTGGACCGCTGAACATGCCTGACTCAGCCTGGTTACAGGGCGTCCTGCGCAAAGCCGTTGCGGCCGTTCTTGGTTTCATGCTGGCCCTTGTGCTGCTGGTCGCCCTGTTGATTACCGGTTTTTACCTGCTCGTCAATGCCGCCACACTGGCACTGTCTCCGTTTCTGGGGGACGCCGGTGCCATGGCGGTGACGGGCTTTTCATGTCTGTTATTACTTGCCCTGTTTTTCTACCGAATGCCCCGTCCGGTGTCTTCGAAAAAGCCTGCCACTTCCGGGAAGGGGCAATCATCACCCACGCCAATCGATGCTATCCGGGACCTTGTCCGCAAGAATCCCCTGGAAGCGGTGTTTGCTGCGTTCACCCTGGGTGTGGTTGAGCAGGGTGATCCCCGGCTGAAGTCACTGCTGTTGCAGGGCGGTATGGTTCTGATGAAGGAGGCGGAAGCCGAGCAGGCAAGAGGAGCGGAAAAAGCGCATGCCGCAACAAGCGAACAGGATGCTCCCGCAACCTGACTGTCACCCGGGGCTGGACAGGATTGCCCCTCCGCCGGATTCTGTTGGAAATTCAGCCAATCGTTACGGCCGTGATCAGAGTAGACTGAAGGCACATCTTCAGATGGTAGCGGTTGCTCATGAGTTCAGACACCAGCCCGGCATGGCAAAAACAGGCCTCGGCCATTCTCAGTGGTTTTCTCGGGGACTGGCTTGAGGCCCGTAACAATCCGCTGGCCCTGCCCATGGAGGTCTTCCACGGGCGTGACACCGTTGATCCTCAGATTCCGGATGTCGGGCAACCAGGTACAACGCTTTGCCTTTCCATTCACGGGCTGATGGAGCTGGAGTCCGTGTGGAATCTTCCCGGGCAACAGGGTGCCCATTACGGGTCGTTGCTGGCAGAAGCGGGGCAGAAAATCACTCCTTTGACCCTGCGTTACAACAGTGGTCGCCCCATCCATCGTAACGGCGAAGACCTGGCGACGCTGCTTGAAGCACTCGTTCGTAACTGGCCTGTGCCCGTAGAGCGGATTATTCTGATTGGCCACAGCATGGGTGGACTGTTGATACGCAGCGCCTGCCATTATGGCCATGCCCGGGGCTTGCGCTGGGTGGAACAGCTTGGCGATTGTGTCTACATCGGATCACCCCACGACGGCTCCTGGCTGGCAAAGGGCGCAAAAGCCACGGCAGACCTGATGAAACAGACGCCGCGGGATTACCTGCGGGTGATCGGTGAGGTGATCGACCTGCGCAGTGCCGGCATTCGTAACCTGTCCCGGGGAGAGGTTGTAAGCGAAGAGGATGGTGAGCCACCCTTGTGCCCGGGCGCCAGGCATTACGTCGTCTGTGGCCTGCTGGCATGCTCTCGCCAACACCCGGTTAACGCATTGTTCGGGGATGCACTGGTGCACGAATCCAGCGCTCGTGGCAGCGAGCGAAAAGGCTGGTCGCTCAGCGGCATCGCCACCTTCCCCGGCATTGATCATATCCGTCTGGCCCATCATCCCGATGTGGCCGGCCAGCTCAGGGAGTGGCTGTTATGAACGAGCAAAACCGCAACTGGTGGGCCGGTGTCGCCGATATAGCGGCCACTGGTCTGAACCATGGTGCAAGCAAGCTTGAGCGTGTGCACCTGTCTATAGCCGATGAGACCTTCGATATCCTGCAACGGGTACCGGTCACCCGGCCCTGGAGTGAGGGGGTACGGCATATACATCATGGTATTTCCCGCCTGTCCTATCGCAGCGTATCGCTGGTTGCCTCCAGCCTCGGCATGCTGGCACGAACTGCAAATTCACCGGAAAGTTTTAAACCTGATATTAAATTACATGAATAAGAGGTGAACACATCGTATTTCGCATTTAACCCAAATCCGGCGAATTTGTCGGTAGCCTGAGTTCAGGTAATCGGAATGAAGCTTTACCGGTTAATCCAGAAGGAAGTCATTTATTTCTGAACTCAGAAGGATGAATGCGATATGAGCTATAAATCCGGTCTTGCATGTGTAACGGTTATGACATCGGCCATTCTGGCAGCCCCGGCTGTCTGGGCTCAGGACAATACCGATCGCGACAGTTCAGGTGTATTTATAAGCGGCAGTTATGGCGGCTACAAGTCCCATGGCGGCGAGTTTGACGATGAGAACGACCTGTTCGGCATTGGCCTGGGGTACCAGTTCAACGAGTTTTTTGCACTGGAAAGTGAATACATCGATTTCGGTAAATTCGGTGACAATGAGGTTGACGGTAAGCTCAAAGGTGTGGCGCTGGGGTTACGGGCCAGGCTGCCGCTGACGGATACCTTCGGCGTGTATGCCAAAGGTGGTGCATTTGCATCAGCCTTTGATGTGGACGCCTTTGACGAAAGCGAGACGTACGATGAGGTTAATCCGTACGTCGGTGCCGGCGTTGATTTCCGGGTAACCGAACAGCTTACCGCTTTCGGTGAATACAACCGCTACAACGTGGATATCGATGAGGATGATTTCAACGGTCAGGTCACCAACGACGGTCCCGATTTCGATACTGCCCGTGTAGGTTTGCGCTTCCAGTTCTGATTGTGCCGGCATGACCGCCCGGGGCAACTCCGCCCCGGGCAACCCGTTTACTGCACGTTTTCCAGCTCTCCGAACCGGTCGGTAAACAGCGCGGATGACAGGTAGCGCTCTGCTGAATCCGGCAACACCACGACAATATTCTTGCCTTTATATTCCGGCTTCTTGCTGATGCGAATGGCTGCCACAACGGCTGCACCGCAGGAAATACCGCACATGATGCCCTCCTCCAGCATCAGCCGGTGAGCCATGGCCATGGCTTCGTCGTTGCTGACGGTTTCCACTTCATCCACCAGGTCCATATCCAGGTTGCCGGGAATAAAACCGGCGCCGATGCCCTGGATTTTGTGGGGTGCGGGTTTGGGCTCATCGCCATTGCGGAACTGGGTAATGATCGGCGAGTCTTCAGGCTCCACTGCAACGGTGGTCATGGCTTTCCCCCTGGTGTGCTTGATGTAACGGGACACACCGGTCAGGGTGCCGCCGGTGCCGACACCGGAGACGAATATATCGACAGCCCCGTCGGTGTCATTCCAGATCTCCGGGCCGGTGGTGTCTTCATGTATGCGGGGGTTGGCCGGGTTCTCGAACTGCTGGGGCATGAAGTGTTTATCCGGATCCTGGGCGACAATTTCTTCCGCTTTTGCGATGGCTCCTTTCATCCCCTTGGCCGGCTCCGTCAGGACCAGTGCCGCGCCAAGGGCTTTGAGAACCTTGCGGCGCTCAAGGCTCATGGACGATGGCATGGTCAGAATCAGCTTGTATCCCCTTGCGGCTGCCACGAACGCCAGCGCAATTCCGGTATTGCCACTGGTGGGCTCAACAATAGTGATGCCCTTCTTGAGAACGCCGCGTGTCTCGGCATCCCAGATCATGGCGGCGCCAATGCGGCACTTGACGGAATAAGCCGGATTGCGCCCCTCGATCTTGGCCCAGATGGTGGCCCCGTCATTCACACGGTTCAGTCTTACCAGAGGGGTGTTGCCAATGGAGAGCGAGTTATCTTCATATATGTTGGCCATAATGGATTCTCCCTGTTGTTTTACGGCTATCATATCACCCCGCTCAGGATTGGTTCGGATAGGATGCGACATCCATGTACTCAAGCGGAATCAGGATGGACGGTCCGGGCTTCCAGGCGGTTGCGCCCGTTCTGTTTGGCTGAGTAAAGTGCCTGATCAGCCAGCCTCAGAAACTCGGCCGGCGACGAATCCTTACCGGGGATGCCGGTGGCAAGGCCGATGCTGACGGTGAACCGCAGCTGTTCATCGTCGCAGGGGGTTGAGCTGCGGGCGACGGCTTCGCGGAAGCTTTCAAGCCGTGAGATCAGCTCTTCCCGGTCGCTGAAAGAGGTGAAAATCACGAATTCCTCGCCACCAAACCGTGTCAGCCGGTCCGTGTCGCGGCGGAAATGCTCACGCATGATGTCGGCCAGGGCTTTCAGGCATTGGTCGCCGGCGTCGTGACCATAGGTGTCGTTGATGGTTTTGAAGTGGTCGGCGTCCACCATGGCAATCGCAAAACCTTCCTTGTGCCGCTGACACCACTGGAAGCTCTTGTTGTATTCGGAGTCGAAATAGCTGCGGTTGCCGATCTGGGTCAGGTCGTCGGTAACGCTCAGGTGGGCAAGTCTTTCGTTGGCAGCGGCGAGTTCACGGTTTAACCGGCCGAGCTTCCGATTCCAGTAGAATAGCAAACCCAGAATTATCAGCGCACCAGCCGTCAGTTGCGCGGCCAGGGCATAATCGGTTTTCTCTTGCAGGTTGATGCCGCTCCAGTTCTGTTCTATGCGGCTGCGTTCCTGTTTGGTAAGGCTCTCCACCAGCTTTTGCATGATACCCAGCAGTTCCGGCTCATCGTTGCGGGTAGCGACCGCGAGGGACCAGTCCAGCGGTACTCGTCCGATCACTTTGAGATCAGCCAGCCCAAGTTCCTGCATATGATAGCTGGCGGTGGCCAGGGTGCTCAGATGGGCGGCGAGTTCTCGCTGTTGGACCATCCGCAGACCGTCTTTCTCATTGGCCACTTCCACCAGGTTGAGGTCCGGGTTCAGGGTTCTCAGCAATTCGACAAATGCATAGCCCTCAACTATGCCCACGGGTCTATCGCCCAGGTCCTCCAGTGAATTAATAAAGGGTGTTTCTATGCGCCCCACGAGAATGCCGGGAATCTCGGCATATGGCGTTGTAAAGTTCATGTATCCGAGTCTTTCCGGGGTTTCCATGGCCATTGAAAACATGTCGCACTCACGGCTTTTGGCGGCCGCGACGGATTCCGGCCAGGTGTCGATCTGCAGAGGCGTGAATTCAATGCCCGAACGTTCGGAAAACAGTTTGAAGGTATCTGCTGCTATCCCCTTGTGTTGGCCCGCTTCATCCAGCCCTTCAAGTGGCAGCCAGTCAGGGTCAACACAGAGCGTGAGTTGCTGTTTTCTTTGTTCCAGCCAGGCTGTTTCGGCATCGGTGAATGTCACTTCGCCCGGAAGATCCGGCGCACTGCGTGCGGATGCACCCAGCCAGCGATTTTCAATGGTTCGCATTTCCGTGGGGCTGATAGAGGCGAGGGCCTCATCAATAATGGATGCCAGCGGTTCAAGCGCTGGCCGAACACCAAAGCGCAAGTCCTCCCCCGGTTTACCATCGAGGGTAATCTCCCCGGCAATGGTTACTCCGGTCATCCGCAACTGGCGAACCCAGTAATTGCCATTGGGCAAGGCCGCCAGCACCACATCGACGGTACCCTCCTTCAGCGCCTGAAACATGGCTCTCTGTGAGGTAAAAGAATAGACATTGTCGCCAAGCTGTTCTTTCAGCGTTTTTTCATAATAGATGCCGGCTCCGATGGCCACTCTCAGGCCCTGCAAGTCGGCGATTGCGTTGAAACCCAGCGAGTCATCGAGTGAAAAGGCAACATTGGGAATGATGTGATAGGGGGCGGTAAATCGGCTGGATTCCCGGCGTTCCGGGTTCTCCGATATGTTGGCCATGATATCGATGTCGCCGCGCAGGTACATCGGGTATAGCTCTGACCACTGATCCGTGACCGGAATAACCTGTAAGCCTGTCAGATCCGAAACGCGGTTCATGACATCAACAGCGAGCCCCTGCAGGGTGTTGGCGTCGCGGAAGCTGAAGGGTGCGTAATCCCTCATGAAGCCGACCCTGATGGGCCCGATTTCACGGAGATAGCGTTGTTGGGCATCGGTGAGCTCAAGGCCCGGCTTTTCACTGATGCTCGCGCCGCCAAACTCGTACCAGCGTTGAAGGAGTTCGTTGATGGTTGATTCCGGAATCGCATCCAGGCCATCGCTGACGGCTTCAAACAGGTCTTCATTACCTTTCAGAACGCCCAGCCGAAAGTCTTCACGGGAAAGCTCACCCAGCGGAGCCTCGCCGGCAACCTCCAGAAACCGGAAACCGGCCTGGTTGGCGTAGTAGTTCAGGGTCAGTTCCGGCCCGATAATGCCGTCTACCCAGCCGAATGCCAGTGCCCGAACCAGGCTGGGGATAGAGCTGTAGCTGGTGACGTTGACACCTGTATCTGCCAGAACGTCGTGGTAGTAAACATCCTTGACGATGCCGATGTGATAGTCAGATAGCTCCTCCAGTGAGCTGATGTTGCCCAGTGGGCTTGCAGGGTCGTGCATAAGGTAGATCTGACGGATGTGGTATGGCTCGGTAAAGAGAATGTTTTCTGCCCGTTCCTCGCGGAAGGAGATGCCGTCGATAACGTCGATTTCCCCTCTCATAAAGGCGCCAAAGACTTCCGGCCAGGTGCCGGCACGAAATTCGAAATTCAGTCCCGAATGGCGGCCCACTTCCCGGAGTACGTCAATGGAGAAACCTGTCGGGGTGCGGCCCTCAATATTGGAGTATGGCTTGTTGTCAGACACGATGCCCACTGAAACAGTCTGGTCATCGGCCGACAAGGTGGGTGTGGGCAGTGAGAAGAGCATCAGCACAGCAAAGGCAAAGAACAGGACTGTATTCAGATACTGCCTGTGGCGTGTTACTGCGGCGCTCATTGGGTGATTCACAATTCCGTGTTTATTAGATCGAGAGTGTAGTTGCTTGCACGGGGTTTTCCCAACGGGATGTTGCGTTTCAGCCTGCGGTGGTTGGTGTCCGATGGTAGGATGTAATGCTTCCGGACACTTTACAGGACACACCATGGGACTCTTGTTTGAGCAGATCGACAGTCAACCCTCGCAACTGGGGGAAATCACCCTTCGCCGCCGCCGTATTCCGGCACTGGGCGACCGCGATATCTATGAGGTGAAACTGGGCGAAGAGTTTCTCATGTCCAGTATGTTTGTGGATGCGGAAGTGGCGCTGGCCGACCTCGGCCTGGATGCGGTGGACGGTGAGCAGCTGAAAGTCGTCGTTGGAGGCCTCGGGTTGGGCTATACCGCAGAAGCGGCCCTGAAGCACGAACGGGTGAGTGAGCTGCTGGTGGTGGACGCGCTGGATACGGTGATTCACTGGCACCAGCAGGAGAAGGTCCCCTTGGGCAAGGTGCTGAATGACGACCCGCGCTGTCGCTACGTGCTGGGCAGTTTCTTTGACTTCGCGGTCTCGGAAGGTGGGTTTGACCCGCAGGCCCCCGGTAAGATCTTCGATGCCATCCTGCTGGACATTGATCACTCCCCCCGGGCGCTGCTGAACGACTCCAATGCCAGTTTCTACAATGCTGAAAGTCTGGGCAGAATGGCCATGCACCTGCGCCCCGGCGGGGTGTTCGCCATGTGGTCCAACGAGCCACCGGATGAGGCGTTCATGGATATTCTGCGGGAGGGGTTCACGGATGTGGACGCCAGGGTGGTGTCGTTCTACAACCCGTTCCAGAACCGGGAGTCGACCAATACCGTGTTCCTGGCCCGCAAGCCACTCAGCTGACAGAACGGCCGGTATAGCTTGAGAAATCCGGTTTCTTTGGTTGGTGCTGATCGTCAGTCATGTAGGCAGATGTCAGGATAAACTCGGCCGTGGCACGGTTGCAGGCCACGGGGATATTCCACAGGGCTGCAATGCGCAGCAGGGCCTTGATGTCCGGGTCGTGGGGCTGAGGCTCAAGCGGGTCCCAGAAAAACACCAGCAGGTCGATCTCGCCTTCGGCGATCTTGGCGCCAATCTGCTGGTCACCGCCGAGGGGGCCGCTGAGCAGGCAGGTGATGTCGTCCCGCTTGAGGCTTTCTTTCAGCAGACGGCCGGTGGTGCCGGACGCATACAACCTGAGGGAGGCAAAGCGGGTCTGGTTCTCGGCAACCCAGTCCACCAGTTCTCGCTTCTTGTTATCGTGGGCGACCAGGGCAACGGATTTAACGGCCATGTGCGGTAAAGTCTCCTTGTTGGGATGGTATCCGGTATCAGGCTCCAGTGTTTCATAATCAACACAGACGCGGAACAGGAAAAAGGTGTTATGGCAGCAGACCAATCCATCAACTGGGCAGAAACACCGGCTGCCGTCTGGCGCCGTCACCGTCAGGGCCTGCGGGCCATCCGGCGGCTGGATCCGGTGGGCTGGGACGACCTGACCGGTATTGGCCGGCAGCAGGCGGCCCTGGCCCGCAATACGGAACGCTTTCTGGGCGGGGAACCCTCCAACAATGCCCTGCTGTGGGGTGCCCGGGGCACTGGCAAGTCATCACTGATCAAGGCGCTGCTCAACCGTTACCAGGGCCGGGGCCTGCGCATGATCGAAGTGGACAAGGATGACCTGGTGAACCTGCCGGAGATTGTCGATGACATTGCCGAGCTGCCCTGGCGGTTCGTGATTTTCTGCGATGATCTGTCCTTCGAGGTGGGCGAATCCGGCTACAAGGCGCTCAAGAGTGTGCTTGAAGGCTCGCTGGAAATGCCGCCGGAGAATGTGCGGGTGTACGCCACCTCCAACCGTCGCCACCTGATGCCGGAGTTCATGGACGATAACCTGAAAAGCGAAATGCGCGGAGGTGAGCTGCACCCGGCCGAGGCCATTGAAGAGCAGGTGTCCCTGGCGGACCGGTTTGGCCTGCAGCTGTCCTTCTACGGCTTTGCCCAGGACGTTTACCTGCAGGCCATTGATGCCCTGTTCCCCGATGTCGGTGACCGCGAGGCACTGCACCGGGAGGCCGTGCGTTTCGCCACCAGTCGCGGTGCCCGCAACGGCCGCACGGCACAGCAGTTCTATCGTCAGTTTGCCGGGGACCCGGACGCTTTTTCCGGGTAAGCCAGAGGCTATTGTCGCCGTGCCAGCCTGATGAAGCGGTGGTGAACCAGCCGCACACCAACGAATACCAGAATGATGACCACCGGGATGGCAACGCCAAGGACCAGCGACTTGTTGAAATCAAACCCGGCATCGTAGGCGGAATCCAGTGCCAGTTTCAGCAGCCCCACCAGGTAGTAGCTGATGGCCACCACGGAAAGCCCTTCCACCGTGTGCTGCATCATCAGCTGGATTTTCGAGCGCCGGTCCATGGAACTCAGTAGCTGCTGGTTCTGGCTCTGGATGGCCAGCTCGACCCGTGTTCGCACCATGTCCGAGGCACGGTCTACCCGGCGGGACAGGTCTTCCAGCCGGTCCTTCACCGATTCGCAGGTTTCCACCGCCGGGGTCAGGCGCCGGGTCATGAACTCGGTGATGGTCAGGTGCCCGGAAAGCTCGTCTTCCCGCAGTTCCTCCAGCCGTGTCAGTACCAGCTTGTGATAGGCCCGTGTCGCTGAAAAGCGGAAGGTGGAATGGGCACGGAAGGCCTCGATGCGGGCGGCAATATTGGTCAGTTCCGCCAGTACTTCGCGCTCGTTGATATCCCTGTTGTCCGCCAGGGACTGGGTGACCACCGCCAGTTGCTGGTCCATGTCGTTCAGGGACGGGGTCATTTCCCGCGCCAGCGGTAGCGACAGCAGCGACATCAGCCGGTAAGTCTCGATTTCCATCAGGCGCTGGGTGAGGCGACCGAGCTGGCTGTCGGACATGTCCCGGTTGAGCACCATGAAACGGCCAAAGCCGTCGCTGTGAAGTTTGAAGGAGCCCCACACCCGGGCCTTGCCTTCCCAGGGACTGCTGCCCACCAGCCGTTCCCCCTCAAAACATGCACGGATCTGCGCCAGGTCGGATTCCGGGCCATTTTTGGCTTGCTGCAGGTCGATATGAAAGGCGGCCACCACGGTACCAGTGAGTTTTTCAAGCCAGCCTTTGGGCAGCGATGAAATACCGGTGTCCTGGAAAGGCTGGTGCCCGTCCCCGGCGTCCAGATTGATAAAGGTGTAGGACGCGAACTCCATGTGCATCTCACGGCGGATACGCAGGGAGCCGAAGGTGGCTTCATAGCAGCTGACATCATCGGCGGGTTCATCAACACCCAGCATGATATGCAGGTCTTGCCAGTGTCGGAACTGGGCGGCCCGTTGCTCCGGTGTGGTCAGCAGGGCGATGTGGGTAACCTGTGCCGGGCAGGGCAATACATGGAACGGCCGGGAGTGGAGTTCGTTGTAAAGCTCTGACCGGAGCGGATGCAGGTCCAGCTGATTGAGTGGGAGATTCAAGGTTTGTTCCTTTGACAGCGATTCAGGCCGGTGCAGGTAATACCACCGTAAAGCGCACCCCGCCCGGTTCATTGGTTGCCAGTACCTGGCCGTTGTGATGTTCCGCAATCAGCCTGACGATCAGCAGGCCCTGGCCCAGGTGCCCCTCTTCCTTGCCGGTTCTGACGGAAACGAAGGGGCTGAAAATATCACTGCTGAGGTTTTCCGGCAACGAGGAACCTTCATTGAACACACTCAGTTCCAGCTGTTTCGGGCCAGGCTTCAGGCGCACCTCTATCCGGCCTCCGGCGGGCGTGAAATCCCGGGCATTGTCCACCAGCTTGTCCAGCAACTGCACCAGTAGTTCAGGAGAACCGTGGCACGGGCAGCCTTTTGCAGGCCCGGAATACTCAATTTTATGCTCCGGATCCAGTGACTGATAGGCGTGGGTGGTCTGCGCGGCCACGTCGGCCAGGTCGAAGGTTTCCTTCTCGGCATGGTCGAAGCTCTGTTCCAGCCGGGCCGCCTCACTCATTCCCTGCAGTATCTGGCTCAGACGATCGGTGGCGGAACGGGCCCGTTCGATGTAGCTGGCCTGGTCGGCCGGGTCGGTGGTATGGCTCAGGTTTTCCAGGGAGGAACGCACCACCGCCACCGGTGTTTTCAGCTCGTGAGACAGGCGGCGGGAGAAGCTTTCGAGGTAGTCGGTGTACCCCTGGAGGCGCTCTGTCATGTGGCTGAACTGCCGGGAAAGATCGCCAAGTTCATCCTTCGCTTTGGCCGGGGGCAGGGCACCCAGTACCCGGCCATCATCATCAATGCTGTTACTGACCGCCCGTTGCAGGCGGGTAATGCGCCAGGACAGCCAGCTGGCATAACCCAGCAGCACCAGCATCAGGCCGGTAATCAGCGGTACGCTGCGGGCGATGACCGAACCCAGTGTGCTGCCGGACAGGGCCAGTAGCTGGTCCAGGGACTCTTCCAGTACCAGCACCCGGCCATCGGTCAGCGGATGTTTGACAAGCATGTAGGTGTCGCCATCCCGGTGGCGCACCAGGCCCCGGGAAGGCAGTTCTTCCGCGCCTATCCGGTGGCTGTCGTTATCCAGTGGCAGAGGCTCGGGCTGATAGAAGCGCACCAGCGCGCGCAGCCCGTTCAGGCTGATGCGCTCGAGAATCTGAAACGGGCTCAGGCTGTCAAACTCGGGTTTGTCCTGGTCTGGTTCCCGCGCCTTGCGCGCAATCACCCAGCCGTCCGGTTCCAGAACCCATGCGCCCTGGCCGGGGGCAATCATTGCCTCAAGACGGCTTTCCAGTTCTGGCAGGCGGGTGACGATTCTTGCTGACTCGGGGCCGGTGCTCACGATGTCGTCATCACTGGCGTTGGCGTCCGTTCCGGGCCATGTAACCTGGAAGCCGAATCTGGCCGATGGATCCGGGCGGGGGACTCTCAGTTCGGCCTGATAGCCGTTGCTGACCGCCTGCCAGTAGCCGCTGATGCGGTAGTCCGTGGCACTGTCGCGCCCCGGATCGATGGCGTTTATGGAGCCGGGCGCCTGGGTTCGGATAACGCGCTGCACCGTCTCGCCGCCACTGGTGAGGTCAAGCTGTATCTGATCATAAGGTTGTTCAGGGTTGCCCGGATCGAAGGCCACTGCCTTGCGGCCGCTGACCTGGATCAGCAGGAACAGATGGTTCCGGTCCACGGCGGCCTGCCAGGATACTCTGGCCGGGCCGTTGCTCTGGACCCGGCCGGTGTCCTGCCATTGCGGGCGGGATTCCTCTTCATCGTAGCCTGGCCAGTCGTCGCCATAACCGTCGAGGTTGAGGGGGCGGGACAGAATGTCGGCATAGATCACCTCTGTTCCCGGTTCAATCGCCTCGTTCGTGGCGGAATGTTCGGCAACAAACCCGGCCACACGTTCAGCCTGGTTCTGCAGCTGTATGGCAGCCTGCGCACGCAGAGCCTCGTCCAGTTCCAGTACAAACTGCAAGCCGGCCCAGGGGATCAGCAGCATCAGCAGGCTGGCGATAAAGAGTTGGCGTTTGAGAGTCAAAACTCAGGCCTCATGGGCGTTCCAGCGATAACCCATGCCGTAGGCGGTGTGAATGCCGTCAAAGCTCTCGTCGACCCGGGCGAACTTGCGGCGTATCCGCTTGATGTGAGAGGTCACCGTGTTGTCGTCCAGCACGGTGCTGGCGGCTTCCATCAGTTGATCGCGGCTGCGTACGTGGCCGGGGTGCTGAACCAGGGAATGCAGCATCCAGAATTCGGTTACGGTCAGGTCGATGGGCTGGCCATTCCATTCGGCGGTCATCCGGTCCACGTTCAGTGCCAGCCGGCCCCGGTGCACCACCTCATCCGGTTGTTTAAGAGCCTCGGCCCAGGCATCGGCCCGTCGCAGCAGCGCGGTGACCCGGGCCAGGAGGTGGTCAATGCTCATATCCTTGGTGACATAGTCGTCCGCACCCAGTCGGAGGCCGTGAACGGAATCGATGTCGCTGTCGCGGGCGGTCAGAAAAATGATCGGCAGGGTTTTCGACAGGTTCCGCAGGTCCTGGCACAGGGCAAAGCCACCTTCGGGCTCATCCCCCAGGCCGACATCAATGATGGCCAGGTCCGGCAGGGAGGTGCGCAATACCTGGAAGGCACTGGTGCGATCGCCATAGGCTGACACCCGGTAACCCCGGCGCTCGAAGGCATCCCGGTAGTTTTCCCGGATAGCGGGTTCGTCTTCGATCAGCACAATGTGTTGTTTCATAACCTCAGGCCATATCCCTGTTGATACAGAGTCCTATTTAACCATGGCCTGCGGTCAGAACAAGGTAAAGCGGGTGGTTTGCCACAATTCATCATTTTTTCGATACCGGATCGCCAGATTGTGACACCGGATCGCCGTTTCCGGCGGGTGAAATAGACACCAGTTGCCAGCAGGCGTGTGTTCATCCCATTGAGACAAGGAAGCGGAACGATGTTGCTCACCCACGTAGTGCCATCTTCACGAATCGTTATGAGTGCCGGGGGTCGGAACCGGTTACTTGCAAGTGGCAGGGTTTCCCCGCGCCTCCGGCGCTGTCTGGAAGGAATCTCGCTGTGGCTGGCGGTGTTGCTGTATCTGTTTGTGCATCCGGTATACGCCGAGGCCTCCGACACCGGCCCGGAAGGCGCCGGCGAAATGCATTTTGTTGACGAGGCCGGCCAAAGACAGGGGGCGGCCACCCTGCTCAGTACCGACTACAAGGTAACCGTCAGCGGGCTGATTGCCGATACCCGGCTGCGCCAGAGTTTTCGAAATAACAGCCAGCAGTGGCGTGAGGGGGTATTTGTATTCCCGTTGCCGGAGAATGCCAGTGTTTACGGTATGACCATGACCGCCGGAGAGCGGGTGATCGTGGGCGAAATCCACGAAAAGCAGGAAGCGAAGCGTCAGTACACCCGGGCAAAGGACGAAGGTCGCAAGGTGGCCCGGGTGGATCAGCAACGGCCAAATCTGTTCACCACGCGTATGGCGAACATTCCTCCCGGCGAAACCATCACCGTGGAACTGCAATACCAGCAGGCGGTGCGGTACCAGTCCGGCGAATTCGAGCTGCGCCTGCCCACCACTATGACACCCCGCTATATGCCCGGCCAGGCGCTGGACAACCAGCCGGCCCAATGGTCCGGAGGCTGGGCAATGCCCACCACGGAAGTGCCGGATGCAGACCAGATCAGCCCGTTTACTGTATTGCCAGAGGACGTCGGGCCGGACAGCCACAGGGCTGCCATTGACCTTGAAATCAATGCGGGCCTGCCGGTGAGCCGCGTTTCCAGCCCGAGCCACCGGATAACGAGTACCTGGAACGGTAGCAGGGTGGAAGTGGCGCCCGAGTCCGATGCGGTGTTGATGGATCGTGACCTGGTGGTGCGCTGGGCGCCAGCCCGCGGAATGGAGCCGTCGGCCGCTGTTTTTCATGAGCAATGGCAGGGTGAGGATTACCTGCTGGCGCTGATGGTGCCGGGACTGGATTCCGGTCAGCGCATGCCGCGGGATCTGGTGTTCGTGATCGATACCTCCGGCTCCATGGCCGGTGAATCCATCCGCCAGGCCCGGCAGTCGTTGTTGCGTGGGCTGGATACCCTTGGCCCGGACGATCGGTTCAATGTGATTCAGTTCAACAGCCAGACCCACGCTCTGTTCATGGATACGGTAGCTGCCAATGGCAACAATATTGCCCGGGCCCGTCGTTATGTTCAGGGCCTGAATGCCAGTGGCGGCACCGAGATGGCGTCGGCGCTGGATGCCGCACTGGACGATTCGGGCCATCGTGATGAAGAAAGCTCCACCCGGGTTCGGCAGGTGGTCTTCATTACCGACGGGGCTGTCGGCAACGAAGCCGCCCTGTTCTCCAGGATCAGCAACGGGCTGGGGCGCAGCCGTCTGTTTACCGTGGGTATCGGTTCAGCCCCCAACATGCATTTCATGCGGGAAGCGGCGCGTTATGGCCGTGGCACCTATACCGCCATCAGCGATCTTTCCGATCTGGAACGGCCACTGGATGAACTGTTCGGCAAGATGGAAGCGCCGGTATTGACGGATATTTCCGTCAGCTGGGACGGCCGGACAACCGCCGCGTTTCCGGGGCGCATTGGCGATCTGTTCCGGGGTGAGCCGATGGTACAGGTGGTCCGTGGGCTGCCGGCTGACGGGGAGCTGCAAGTCGCCGGCCGTATGCCCGATGGCAGCCAGTGGCAGCAGTCGTTGCGGCTTGATCAGGCCGCGAAGGGTAAGGGGCTGCATCGCCACTGGGCGAAACATAAAATCGACAGTCTGATGGACAGGGGCCTGACCGGCCGGGTGGACGACGAGGTGCAGGCGGAGGTGACGTCTCTGGGGCTGAAGCACCAGCTGATGACAAAATACACCAGCTTTCTGGCGCAGGAAAAAACCCCATCCAGGCCTTTGGAGGCGCCCCTGACGACTGACAGCGTGCCCACGCTGCTCCCGGCCGGGAGCCAGGGCACCATGTTGCGTTATCCACAAACCGCAACACTGTCTCCGCTGTTCATTGCCATCGGACTCGTGGGGCTGATGTTTTCAGCGGCCATAACCCTGCTGCAGAGGAGGGTGTTCTCATGAATCGTCTGATTCTTCTGTTGGCAACCACGTTTGCCACTGTGCTTGCAGTGGGGCTGTGGATACCTCTAAAAGCCCTGGCAGCCCAGGAGTTACTGGAACTGGCCTGGGCGGAGAGCCAGGCACGGCAACAGCAAACCCGCCCCTGGCCCTGGGCGGATACCTGGCCGGTAGCCCGCCTGACCTTGCCGGAAACCGGCCAGTCGCTGATTGTGCTTGATGGTGCCCACGGTGAAAGCCTGGCTTTCGGGCCCGGGCAGGTATTGGGGGACGGTGAGCAGGCCGGGCCAGTGGTCATTGCCGGCCACCGGGATACCCATTTCCGGGGCCTGCAGCACCTGGAGGCAGGCAACCGTGTCCGGTTGCAGGGCCGAGGTGGCGATTGGCGCACGTTCCGGGTCGACCGCATACGGGTGGTCGATAGTCGTTATGAGCAGATCAACACGGCGCAGTTGCCACAGGATTCCCTGTTGCTGGTGACCTGTTATCCCTTCAATGGCCTGCAGAACAACGGTCCACTACGCTATGTGGTGGAAGCGACAGCCGAGAACCTGGTGACGACGGGCGAGGCTGATAACACTCTGACCCGGGAGGCTGTTGCCGGAACCTGATTTTGGCGTACACTTGTGCGCCAAAAAAATTGTGTCAGGGTTTTGATCGATGGGAATGCTCATAAAGCTGCTGGCCTGGCTGATGGTGCCGGTCATCTGTCTGTTCGCGCTGGTTCTGTATGTGGCGAGGCCATTCAATCCGGATAACAACCGTTTGCTGGGCCGGGTTGTCGCCCGTGTGGGCCGTTTTCTCCTGGGCATGGAGCGCCCGCTGGAAGGGGCCGATAACATGCCGCAGGACCGGCCCACCGTGGTAATTGCCAACCACCAGCACAACGATGACCTGTTCGTGATGGGCGACCTCTTGCCGCCCCGCACCGTCACGGTGGGCAAATCGTCGCTGGTCTGGGTTCCGTTTTTTGGCCAGGTATTCTGGCTCGGCGGCAATGTCATTCTCAATCGCGGCCGCTCACACAAGGCCATCGCCGTCATGCAGGCTACCAGTGAAGCCATCAGCCGTGACCGCAAGAGCCTCTGGGTATTTCCCGAGGGTACCCGCAGCCGGGGTCGCGGTCTGCAGCGGTTCAAGAAAGGCGCATTCCACGCTGCGGTGGCGGCCGGCGCACCCATTACCATGGTCTGCGCCAGCCAGTATTACGATCGCACACTGGGCTGGTCCGGGCGCCGGGAGCCGGTGACGATCCGCATTCTCCCGCCTGTGGAAACCGCAGGGCTCACCGTTGAGGATATTCCAGAGCTGATGGCCCGATGCCATCAGCAAATGGCAGCCGCCATTGCCGGAAGTGCTTGAAGCATCAGGCTAAACAGGGCAGTCTTTCGGGGACTGTTTTCGCTGCAGGGAGATGCACGCAATGAATCTTATTCTTTTTCTGATAATTGGTGGTGTGGCCGGCTGGCTGGCGGGTCTGATCATGAAAGGCCGCGGGTTTGGCGTACTGGCAAATATCGGTATCGGTATTGTCGGTTCGGTGATCGGTGGTTTTGTGTTCCGGCTTTTGGGGCTTGCGGCCCAGGGCGCTGTCGGTGAACTGGTTACAGCGACCGTGGGTGCTGTATTGCTGCTGGCGATTGTCAGTGCTATCAAGAAGGGTTGATGATGATTATACCGGTATCTGCGGTTTTCGCCGCTGTGCTTGGGCTGCTACTGATTGTTCTGTCCATTCTGGTGTCCAGGTTCCGTCTCAAATACAAGAAAAACCTGGGAGTGACCGACGACCGCGACTTTGAGGCAGCGGTTCGTGCCCATGGCAATCTGGTCGAGTATGCGCCCCTGGGGCTGATCATGCTGGCCATTGCCGAGCTGAACGGAGTTGCCAGCGGGCTGGTTTACTGGACGGGTATGGCGTTCGTGGTGGGGCGCATACTTCATGCTTTTGGCATGATCAACGGCCGCGGTGGCCCCCATATTGCCCGGTTGGCGGGTATCCTGTTGACCTGGGTCAGCATCCTTGCCATTGCCGTGCTGCTGCTTTGGAACGTGTTCCAGGTCTACGGCTGAATGTTCCGAGGGGGCTGAACGCCCCCGTCAATTATCTGCCTGACAGGCCGGGTCTTACAGTGCCTGTGCCATTTCCATCGTCAGGTACTCCAGCTCCAGCCGGCGGTTGGCCGCATGATCTTCCGGCCGGGCCAGAGGACGGTCACTGCCCCAGCCACTGACCTGAATCTGGCTTTCCCTGACACCTTCCCGGATCAGCATCTTGGCGGCACTGCTGGCCCGCAGGCGAGACAGGAAATGGTTGTATTCGCTGACGCCGAAATTATCGGCGTGTCCGTGGATGCGCACCCGCACGCCCGGGTTGTGCCGTAAATAGTCGGCATGCTGGCGCAGGATAGTCTGATCCTGTTCATCCAGGCGATGCTTGTTGAATCCGTAATGGAACCGCATCCGGTGAGGCTTGCGGGGAGAACCGTCGGTAGCCAGCGCCGGCATGGCCAGTCCGGATTCGATGGCAGACCTGGCAAGCAGTTCCGGGTTGTCCAGTATGAGTACAGTCATGGCAGTTTCCTTGTTTACACGTCCGTTTTTTTTGTTGTCCCGGCAACTATTGGCTGTGGCCGGGACAACGGCAATTGGCGATTGGTCGAAACCCCTGTTCAATGCTCCTTCCGAGCATTCTGCGATTCGCCCCATTTGCGGCTGCCCTGATTGAATGTCATTTGTGTGACCTTCGTGTGACAACCGCAGAGTAGCCTTTATTGAGGCGCCGCGCACAGTTTGTTTTGCCTGTGGTGCGGTAATTCACTACAGGATTCATTACAGCGCGAAAAACTGGCCATGCTGTGGTAAAAAGCAGACCTCCCGGGACAAATTATGATGAATTGTGACTGCCCATGCTGATTATTCCCGCAGAAAACGCCGTTAACTGGAGGCGCCCGCCCTGGGTGACCCTGGGCCTGATGCTGGCCTGTTTGCTGGTGTTCACGTTTTACCAGGGCGGCGACAGCCGGTTGACCGAGCGGGCGATCGAGGTGTACCTGGATTCCGATCTGTCGTCACTGGAAGCTCCGGTCTACGAAGATTACCTGCAACGCCAGATTCGTTTCGAGGGCGATGAGGACCGGGTCTATGAACTGCAGAATTTTCAGCAGTTGCGCCAGGAGGGCGGCGATGTGTGGGTGGCCTACAGCCTGCTGTCCGACCGGGAATTCTATCAGTACATGCTGGAAAACCGGGATGTGTTGCTGGCACCTGCGGAGCGACGGCGCTGGATGGAACAGCGGGGCGAGATACAGGCCCGGCTGCTGGACCGGTTAAGTGCCAACCAGCTGGGCCTGGTACCGGCGGAATTCTCTCTCTACACCCTGATTACCTATCAGTTTCTCCACGGCGGCTGGGGGCACATCATCGGTAACCTGGTGTTCCTGTTCCTGCTGGGCTTCACCGTCGAAAAGGCCCTGGGCCCCGGCCGTTTTTTGCTGGCCTACCTGCTCTGCGGCGCCCTGTCTGGCGTGGTGTTTACAGCGTTTTCCATGGGCAGCCATATCCCCCTGGTGGGCGCATCCGGGTCCATCTCCGGACTGATGGGCATGTACGTGGCCATCTACGGGATGCAGAAGATCCGCTTCTTCTATTTTGTCGGTGTTTACTTCAACTACTTCCGGGCGCCGGCGCTGGCGTTGCTGCCAGTGTGGCTGGGCAAGGAAATCTACGATTACTGGTTTGCCGGTGCCACGGGCATCGCCTATATGGCCCACGCCGGTGGCCTGGTGGCAGGTGCCGGCATGGTCTGGCTGCTGGGCAAAAGCTGGCTCCAGGTAAAAGAGGAATTCTTCGAGCCGGAAGAGTCCGAGCAGGATGAACGCTTCACCACCGGCTACAGCCAGGCCATGGCCAGTCTGGGGCGGATGGACTTCGACCTGGCCCGGCGTCAGTTTGAAGCGCTTCGGGAGCATTATCCGGACCGTATTGTGCTTCTGGAGCACCTTTACCAGTTGGCGAAACTACGCCCGGATCTGCCGGAGTACCGGGAGCGGACGCGGGAACTGATGACCGAGTCCCTCAGCCGCCGCCAGCCCGAGCAGATGATTGAAATATGGCAGGAATATCTGCGTAAAGGTGAGAGTCATCAGCCCTTGAGCGCCGGGGATCATAACCGGGTTCTGTTCACCAGCCTGAAACAACACGATTTAAAAGCCGCGGAAAAGGCTTTCGAGAGGCTCAAAAGCGCTGGTGATGAGCTCCTGACGACGGAGGCCTGTCGGTTGCTGGCGGATGAATTCGAAAAACTCCAGATGACCCCCAAAGCCCGCCACTACAGGCAGTTGTTGCAGCAAAGCCATTAGTCTGCGCGGAGTGACTCAAATCTCCTCACGAACCTGCGCATAGGTAAGTGCCGCGAAAATGCCTGTGCCACCGAGAACGTTTCCGGCGAAGGCAGGCAGGATACCCCCGAATGTGGCGGTCGCAATGCCGAGCTCCCCTCTAACAACGAGGATGAAGAGCTCAGTTGAACCGGCCACCACGTGTGACATACCGCCGAGCCCGATCATGTAGGTCACTATAATGATCATGAGGACCTCGCCTGAGCCTTCCATGCGCGGCAGAATCCAGACCAGCGCTGCGATCAGGAACCCCGCCGGTATGCCCCAGGCGAAATGCTCCAGGGCCGTTGCCTCGGCGTAATGGCGCGAGATGGCAAGAATGCCCTCGAAGCGGGCCTCCGGCAGGATGTGTCCATAGACGAGGACTAATGCCGCCGCCAGGCACCCCACGAGATTGGCGGCAAAGACGATGCCCCAGAGGCGCGCGGTTTGGAAGAAGGACCAGCGTGTTGGCGAAAGGAACAGCGGCAATATCGGCGTGATCGTGTTCTCTGTGAACAACTGCATTCGCCCGAGGATGACGATCAGGAAGCCAACCGTGTAGCCCAGGTTCGAGATGCCCGCGGCCCAGTCGGCATGCGGCAGGATCGAGGCAAGAAACCCCTTGCACAGAACCGAGGCACTGATCGCCAGCCCGGCCGCAACACCAGACCACCATAGCGCACTGATTGGCCTCGAAAGTTCGTGCTCACCCTCTCGTCGGATCGCCTCAAAGATGACCGATGAGGGAACGCTCTCATATTCATCAGCCTGTTCTTTCTCGCCGCCATCAAGATCGGTTTCATCGGACATGCATCGTAACCCTCAAATGCCCGGCCTCAGGAACAGCCAGGCCTACTCAGAAACCGAAAACGTGGCCTTGGGTCCCTTCACCGGCTCGCGGTTTTCAACCTGTTGCAGATAATAGTCGATCTGTTCATGAAGCGGGTGGTTCAGGCACCGTTTCTTGATGAAATTGAGGAACGCCGAGGCCTTCTCCCACTGTCCCAGTCCATTGGCCAGCGCCTGGGCCACCAGCAGGTACGCCGGCGCCAGCTCTTCGCTGTCCGGAAACCGCTTGTGGAAGTCCTGCAGCAGCTTCAGGGCCAGCTTGAAGTGGCCGCGATGGTAGAGACAACGGGCACAGCGGACCGACAGTCCGGGATCGTCTGGCCTGAATCCCGGCTCGGTGGTTTCGATCGTCTTCAGCAACTCGGCAATACCGTCACCGTCATTGCGGTCGGCCAGCATGTTCAGCAACCGGGGATGATACCGGTACAGTTCCGCAACGTCGTTGCGGGCGGTCAGCAGCTGGTGCAGCTGCCCCAGCCGCAGCGCGTTCTGTGGGTCCCGCTTGAGGGCTTCCTTGAGCATGGACTGCACGCGGTCGTAGTTGCCATCCTTCAGGTTCATGTCGATGTCGGCATCAAACCGTTGGGTGCGATCCCGGTTCTGCATTTCCCCGGCATGCTCATCGTCCTGCAGGTCACTGGCGAAACCCAGCTCCTCCTGATACTGGAACAACAGATAGCCCAGCATGTGAAACAACATCAGGGTGAAGGTGCTGTTGAGGAAACCGGCCAGTGTGCGCGCAATTCCCGGGGTGAAATGGGTCAGTGCGAAATCCTGGGCTGCGCCGGAGGCCAGGGTCAGCAGGATCAGGTAACCGTAAAGCAGGAAATAGGGCGCGCCGATCCGCGACATCAATACCGCCAGATTCATGGGATTGACCGCTGCCATGACCGAATGCTCCATGGCCAGAACCATAATGCTGGCCGGCAGGGCCAGTATCACAAACGCCAGGGTCAGGAACATCAGTAACGGACCACCGACCATGGCTGCAGCGGCCACCATGCCACCCATCAGGGCAAAAACCAGCAGTTGCAGAATGACAATATCAAAACCGCTGCCACTGAATGCCACGGCGACAGGGGGCGGTTTCATGTGGCCTTCTGCCGTGTGGCTGATCACCGCATAGGTGTATTTCAGCAAGGCAAGGGCCAGCACCAGGGTGATGATAAGACCGATCAGGTTGCCGCTGACAAGCAAGGGCACCAGTGTGCAGATGGCGATCACTATCAATGGATCGGTATGGAACGGATAGCGGAAAAACGCCCCTATCCGGTTCCAGAAGGGCACCACCTCAGTGGCAGCGCCGAGGTAACGCATGGCGCGGCTGCAATGGGGGCACAAGGCATGTTGCTTACGGGTGTCGGCATCCGGCATGCAGCGGGTGCAATAATGGATCTGGCAGTCTCCGCAGTGCCATTTTGCGGGTTCGCCGGGGTGGTAATGGCAATCGTGTTTCACTGTCGGCCCGGTTCTGGAGAATCAAGGATTGAGTTGGCAATGATGGCAGAAGGAAAGTCATCTCACCAGACGGCTGTGTTCCGGCTCGGGTAGACTGTCACAGAAGTTGCTGCGTATGAGTACTGGCACACAAACATTACCGGAGGACATTTGGAACGGGCGGCAGATCTGAACGTAGTGGAGCCGGATTCGGCAGGCCGGAAAGATAACCGCTATACCTGGCGGGGAATCCTGTCGCTTGCCCTGAAGCATAAACCGAGACTGGTGCGGGCCAATGTGCTTGCCATTCTGGCCACCGTGGTCAGTGTGCCGATTCCACTGTTGCTGCCGGTACTGGTGGATGAAGTGCTGCTGGATGAAGCCGGCCCGGTGCTGCCGGTCATGCAGGCTGTTCTGCCCCAGGCATGGCATATGCCCGTGGTATACATCGGCCTGATGGTGTTGACGGCGTTTTTGCTGCGGTTGCTGTCGCTGGCCTTCAACGTGCTGCAGTCACGCGAGTTTTCCAAGATTTCCAAGGACGTGGTGTTCCGCATCCGCTCGCGTCTGCTGGGGCGGCTGCAGCGGGTGGCCATGTCCGAATATGAAACCCGGGGCTCCGGGGGCATTACCAGCCACTTCATCACCGATCTCGATACCATCGATCAGTTCCTTGGTACCACCATCAGCCGTTTCCTGGTGGCAAGCCTGACCGTAGCCGGAACCGCGGTGGTGCTGATGTGGGTGCACTGGCAACTGGGGCTGCTGATCCTGCTGTTCAATCCTCTGGTGATCTTCGCCACCATGCTCATTGGCAAGCGGGTCAAGGACCTCAAGCGCCGGGAAAACAGCGCCTATGAGGATTTCCAGGGCGACCTGACGGAAACCCTGGATGCCATCCACCAGCTCCGGGCCGCCAATCGAGAGCAACATTACCTGCAGCAGCTGATCAGCCGTGCCCGCAAGGTTCGCGACCACGCCATCCAGTTCGAATGGCGCAGCGACGCTGCCACCCGCGCCAGCTTTGCGCTGTTCCAGTTCGGGGTGGACACCTTCCGTGCCGCCGCCATGGTGACGGTACTGTTCAGTGACCTGAGCATCGGCATGATGTTCGCCATTTTCGGCTACCTGTGGTTCATGCTGACACCTGTGCAGGAAATGCTGAACATGCAGTACGCCTGGTTTGCAGCGAACGCCGCGCTGAGTCGCATCAACCGATTGCTGGAGCTGAAGGAGGAGACTCGCTATCCCGCCCTGGAGAATCCGTTCCGGGATCACCATACGGTTGGCCTGACCCTGAAGAATATCCACTTCAGCTACGGCGAGGAAGAAGTGCTCAAGGGCATCGACCTGTACCTGGAGCCGGGAGAGAAAGTGGCGGTGGTGGGTGCCAGCGGGGGTGGGAAGTCCACCCTGGTGCAGGTGATCCTGGGCATGTACACACCACAACAGGGGGAGGTTTTACTGGGCGGCGTGCCGGTTCAGCGCATCGGGTTGCCCTGCCTGCGGGAGCACGTTGCCACGGTGCTGCAGCATCCTGCCCTGTTTAACGACACCGTACGTCAGAACCTGACCCTGGGCCGTGACAAGACCGATGCCGAGATGTGGCAGGCGCTCACTATTGCCCAGCTCGACAAGACCGTGGCGGAAATGCCACAACAACTAGACACCATGATCGGCCGGCAGGGTGTGCGGCTCTCGGGCGGCCAGCGGCAGCGGCTGGCCATTGCACGGATGGTGCTGTCGGATCCGTCCGTGGTTATTCTGGATGAGGCCACCTCGGCTCTGGATGCGGAAACCGAGTTCCAGTTGCACCGGGATCTGGAAGCCTTCCTGCGCCAGCGTACCACGCTGATCATTGCCCACCGCCTCAGCGCGGTGAAACAGGCCGACCGGGTTTACGTATTCGAGGATGGTTACATCACCGAGGAGGGGCATCACGACGAGCTGATTGCCCGGCAGGGGCTCTATGCGCAGCTTTACGGCGACCGGCAGGGCTGAGCGCAATAACCATTGTTTGCATTTTGCGCTGATCCCGGCATGTCCGGGAACGTACATATAGGTTAACTACCTATTACAGAAAAAACTGTGCGTGCCGTTAAACACTATCGAGCATTATCCCCTTTATCCGGCAGCGTGCCCCACCCGAGGTATCCCCCCAATGAATGATTCCAGCCTTGTTGCCAGGGAAGAACGTCTGCGCACGGACCGGCAGGTACTGTTGATTCTCCTTGCCCATATACCGGTGGTGGCCCTGCTGGTGCCAATCGGTTTCGGCACCCATTCGTTCGCAATCGTGGCGTCGTTGATGTTAGGTGTCGTGATTGGCGCAGGTTACGGGATGCTGCGGGGTACCCGGGCGCTGTCCCTGTTGTTTGCCGCTGCCATGATGGTGTTCTCGGCCATTATGATCCAGGCCCAGATGGGCCGCATCGAAATGCACTTTCATATCTTCGCCGCCATGGCTTTGCTGATCATCTACCGTGACTGGCTTCCGGTGGTGGCCGCTGCCGTTGTGATTGCAGTGCATCATCTTGTGTTTACCGGCTTGCAGATGTCGTCAGCCAGTATCGGTGATACATCCATTGCTCTTTTCAGCCATGATGTGGGCTGGTCGGTGGCGATGGTGCATGCAGCCTTCGTGGTGTTTGAGGCGGGTATTCTGGTGTTCTTCGCCATTCGCATGGGGCAGGAGCGCAGGCAGTCGATACAGATCATCGGGGTGGTGCAGAATTTCGATGCACAGAAGGATCTCACCGGCCGCATCGACGATATCGGCAATGATATGACCGCGACCTCGTTCAACAGCATGGTGGCGAGGTTTGAGGCATTGATCACCATGGTCCGGGAACTGTCGGGGCGGCTTACCGAAAACGCCAACGGGCTGAAGGACGTCAGCCGTCATTCCGGCACGATTGTCGATCAGCAGCAACAGCAGACCGACCAGGCGGCAACGGCCATGAATCAGATGTCGGCGACAATCCAGGAAGTGGCGCAGAATGCCCAGGCTGCGTCTGAATCGGCCATCGAGGCATCAGAAGCCGCGTCGGCCGGCTCCGGTAATGTGGCGGATGCTGTCAAGCTGACGGAGTCCACCAACACCTCCCTTGAGGATTCCGCCCGGATGGTGCAGGAACTGGTGGACAAGATTCAGTCCATTGCCACTGTGATCGGCTCCATCAGCGATATCTCGGATCAGACCAACCTGCTGGCGCTGAACGCCGCCATTGAGGCTGCCCGGGCCGGCGAGCATGGCCGCGGATTTGCCGTGGTGGCGGATGAAGTGCGCAATCTGTCCCGCCGTACCCAGGCGTTTACCAGTGATATCCGTACCACGATCGGCGAACTGACCCAGGTCTCCGAGGGCAGCCTGGCCGCTATAGAAATCGGTCAGACCCGTTCCCGCGAGACCACTCATGCCATTCGCCAGGTAGGTGAGGCCCTGGCGCTCATCGAAACGGCCATCGGTGAGGTCAGCGCCATGAATCAGCAGATTGCCGCGGCCTCCGAGCAGCAGGCAACGGTTTCGTCTGAAATCAATGAGAACATCCAGCGTGTGGCCGGGCAGGGTAACGACGTGGTGTCCGAAGTCGGCAAAGCCGGCACTATGGCCGAAGAGCTGGAGCTGGTCGTGGACCAGGTCGATGCACTGGTCAGGGAATACAAGACCTCCTGATACCCCCGGCCTTTCCGGCCGGGGGTATTCATTGCCGCAATACCGAACATTCACGGAACCGCAGTTGAAGTCTCGTCAATCGGTGCAATAGTTATAGGTGACTTCCATAGTCAGGGCCTTTACGTCAATGTGTCTCGCAGTTATTGGAGTACACTGAGGTAAAGGTTCCTGCTACAGCCTTTCGGATTCTCGGATAACGAAAAGGAGGCACTCCATGTCGAAAGAAAGCCTGAGCAAAGACAGTCTCAATACCCTTTCCAGCCTCGAAGCTGGCGGTAAAACCTATCACTACTACAGCCTGCCCAAGGCAGCTGATACCCTTGGCAACATAGACAAGTTGCCGTTTTCCCTGAAAGTACTGCTCGAAAACCTGCTGCGTAACGAGGACGATGAAACGGTGGACCGTAGCCATATCGACGCCATGGTCCAGTGGATGAAAGATCGCAAATCTGACACCGAGATCCAGTTCCGTCCCGCCCGTGTACTGATGCAGGATTTTACCGGCGTGCCCGGTGTCGTGGATCTGGCGGCCATGCGTGAGGCGGTCAAGGCCGCTGGCAAGGACCCGGCCATGATCAATCCGCTGTCGCCGGTGGATCTGGTGATTGACCACTCGGTGATGGTGGACAAGTTCGGTGACGCGTCTGCCTTCAAGGACAACGTCACCATCGAAATGGAGCGCAACCAGGAGCGTTACGAGTTCCTGCGTTGGGGCCAGCAGGCCTTTGATAACTTCCGTGTGGTGCCGCCGGGTACCGGTATCTGTCACCAGGTGAACCTGGAGTACCTGGGCAAGACCGTCTGGAGCAAGGATCAGGACGGAAAAACCTTCGCCTATCCGGACACGCTGGTGGGCACGGACTCCCACACCACCATGATCAACGGCCTGGGCATCCTGGGCTGGGGTGTTGGCGGTATCGAGGCGGAAGCGGCGATGCTTGGCCAGCCGGTGTCCATGCTGATCCCGGAAGTGGTTGGCTTCAAGATTACCGGCAAGCTCCGGGAAGGCATCACCGCCACCGACCTGGTGCTCACGGTGACGGAAATGCTGCGCAAGAAAGGCGTGGTGGGCAAGTTCGTGGAATTCTACGGGGATGGCCTGAAGGACATGCCCGTGGCTGACCGGGCCACCATTGCCAATATGGCACCGGAATACGGCGCTACCTGCGGCTTCTTTCCGGTGGACGAGCAGACGATCAAGTACATGCAGCTGACTGGCCGCGAAGAGGCCCAGCTTGAACTGGTGGAAGCCTATGCCAAGGCCCAGGGGCTGTGGCGTCAGCCGGGCCAGGAACCGGTATACACCGACAACCTGGAACTGGACATGGGCGAGGTTGAAGCCAGCCTGGCCGGGCCCAAGCGTCCTCAGGACCGTGTGGCCCTGAAGAACATGAAGGCGTCTTTCGAACTGTTGATGGAAACCGCCGAAGGCCCGGCGCAGGCCCGTGAGAGTAACCTGGAATCCGAAGGCGGCCAGACCGCCGTTGGCGTGCAGGACAGCTACCATCACGCTGCCAGCCAGCCGATGGAAATGAACGGTCAGAAAACCCGCCTCGACCCGGGTGCGGTGGTGATTGCAGCTATTACCTCGTGTACCAATACCTCCAACCCCAGCGTTATGATGGCAGCGGGCCTGATTGCCCAGAAAGCCGTGGCGAAAGGCCTGACCACCAAGCCCTGGGTGAAAACATCCCTGGCGCCCGGTTCCAAGGTGGTGACTGACTATCTGAAAGTAGCCGGCCTGGACGACGATCTCGACAAGCTGGGTTTCAACCTGGTGGGCTATGGCTGTACCACCTGTATCGGCAACTCCGGCCCACTTCCTGATGCTGTTGAAAAGGCGATTGCCGATGGTGACCTCACCGTGGCTTCAGTATTGTCCGGTAACCGTAACTTTGAAGGGCGCGTGCACCCGCTGGTGAAAACCAACTGGCTGGCTTCACCCCCTCTCGTGGTGGCCTACGCGCTGGCCGGTAACGTGCGGCTGGATCTTTCAAAGGATCCATTGGGTGAAGACAAGGACGGCAATCCGGTTTACCTGAAAGACCTGTGGCCGAGCCAGCAGGAAATCGCCGAGGCCGTCGAGAAGGTGAAAACGGACATGTTCCGCAAGGAATATGCGGAAGTGTTCGACGGTGACGAAACCTGGAAGTCCATCAAGGTGCCGGAAAGCAAGGTGTATGAGTGGTCCGACAAGTCCACCTACATCCAGCATCCGCCCTTCTTCGAGGGGCTGAAAGAAGAGCCGGATCCGATTGATGACATCAAGGATGCGAACATCCTTGCCCTGTTGGGGGATTCCGTTACCACGGACCATATCTCCCCGGCGGGCTCGTTCAAGGCAGACAGCCCTGCGGGCAAGTATCTGCAGGAGCGTGGAGTAGACCCGAAAGACTTCAACTCCTACGGTTCCCGCCGTGGTAACCATGAAGTCATGATGCGGGGCACCTTTGCCAACGTGCGTATCAGAAACGAAATGCTGGATGGCGTTGAAGGCGGGTTCACCAGGCACATCCCCTCCGATGAGCAGATGCCCATCTATGATGCGGCCATGAAGTATCAGGAAGAGGGCACACCGCTGGTGGTGATTGCCGGCAAGGAATACGGTACCGGCTCCAGCCGCGACTGGGCCGCCAAGGGCACCCGTTTGCTGGGCGTTAAGGCGGTGGTGGCGGAATCCTATGAACGGATTCACCGCTCCAACCTGATCGGTATGGGGGTAATGCCACTGCAATTCCCGGAGGGTGTGGATCGCAAGAGCCTGAAACTCACGGGTGAGGAAACCATCAGCATCAAGGGGCTATCAGGTGAGATCAAACCCGGGCAGAAGCTGGAAATGACCGTAACCTATCCGGATGGCGGCACGGAGACTTGTGAACTGCTGTCGCGGATTGATACCGCCAATGAGGCCGTGTACTTCCGGCATGGAGGTATTTTGCATTACGTGGTCCGGGAGATGCTCCGTACCGCCTGAGAGCAGTGAAAGAGAACCGGTAAGCGAATTCAAAAGAAACGAAGAGGGAGACTATGACCGACAAGCCGTTTCTGACAGACGTCAAAACCCTCCGCGAGAGGGCACGGAAACACATTGAGCAGGGTGCCGTGACCGAGGGTTACGGCGCCAACCGTGACAATGTGGTCAACATACTCAATGAGGCCCTGGCGACGGAGATTGTCTGTACCTTGCGCTATAAAAGTCATTATTTCCGGGCGGAGGGCATCAACGCCAATGTTGCGGCCCAGGAGTTCCTGGAACATGCGGATCAGGAACAGCAGCACGCCGACTGGCTTGCCGAGCGCATTGTGCAGCTGGGCGGCAAGCCCAATTTCTCACCGGAGGGCCTGCTGACCCGGTCCCATGCCGAGTTTGTGGAGGGTGACACCCTCCGGGACATGGTGGTGGAAGACCTTGTGGCAGAGCGGATTGCCATCGACAGCTACCGTGAGATTGCCCGCTATCTGGGCGACCAGGACCCGACCTCAAGGCGCATCATCGAGGATATCCTGGCCCAGGAAGAGGAGCATGCTGACGATATGGCCGGTTTGCTGGAAGGGTTGGATGCCTGAAGAAACGGCGCGCCTGGCTGCTGATGCAAGGTTTATAAGTCAGTGGTCAGGCGACATTTTCAGGCAAACTGATCCAGAAAGTCGAGCCTTCTCCGGGTGTGGAGGTGAATCCTACTGAACCATCCATACGGGTAATCAACTCCCTGGTGATTGCCAGCCCAAGGCCGGTTCCCCCCTTGCTCCGGGTTGCAGATCCATCTGCCTGCGCAAATTTGTCGAAAACCTGTTCTTGAAACTCTCTGGGGATGCCTTCTCCATAGTCGCGGACAAAAATGGTTGCCAGACCATCCTTTTCCGTAGCGAACAGCTCCACATCACTTCCCTGGTCGGAAAATTTGATAGCGTTGGAAAGCAGGTTGTTGAGAGCCTGGGCCATGTGTCGCGTGTCGACCTGAACTGAAAGAGAGTCGGGCACCGTCCCCAGGCGTATTGCAATGTTTCTTCGCTCCCCCAGGGGCTGGTTGGCCTCCGCTGCCTCTTCGAGGATTTGCCTGAGCGGTGCCGGTTCCAACTGAAAACTCATTTTTCCAGCGACCAGTTTATCGATATCCAGTAAATCATTAATGAGGTCAGTGAGCTGGCGGCCGTTGCGGGTGGCGATTTCCAGCATGTTTCTGGCCTTGTCCGGCAGAGGTCCGGCAATACCGGAAGAGACCAGATCCAGAGAGCCCACGATGGAGGTCAAGGGTGTGCGAAGTTCGTGGCTGACAGTGGAAATAAACTCACTCTTGAGCCTGTCCATTCGCCTGCGTTCAGAAATGTCCTCTACCAGTGACCAGATCAAAGGTTCACCAGCGACACTTTTTACCAGGATGCCCTGAATAAGAACCGGTACCAGGGCGCCGTCTTTTCGCTTGATCTCCTGTTCAAATGGCCCGTAACGGCCATGCTCTTTCAGATCTTTGGCGGCCTGCTGCTTGTGCTTTTCATACCCCGGTGGTGTCACATCCCAGTATTCAAGCTCCATGAACTCTGAATAGGTGTAACCCGTACAGTCCAGTAACGCTGCGTTCGCATCCCGGTTCTGTCCACTGTAGAAGTCGGTCAGCACAATGCCGATTGGAGACAGTTCGAAGAATGCACGCAATTGCTGTTCACTCTCCTGAAGGGCCAGCTGGGTACGCTTTTGCTCGTCAATATTGGCAATAAAACCATGCCATATTGAACTGCCGTCCGGTCGGTGCTCTGGTGTGGCCCGCCCCTCGACCCATTTCCAGTTGTCACCGGATATCTTGACTCGATACTGGGACTCCCAAACACTCAGCGACTCCTGGGATTGCTGAATCGACTCGGTCACGTGAGCAACATCTTCAGGATGTATAGCGTCGAATGCGTAACTGGCATCTTCTTTGGCAGCTTCAGGCGAAACACCGTATATGTCGTATATGCCCTCGCTGCTGTAGGGAAACCGTGAGCGACCGTCCGGATATCGCTGGAACTGGTACAGCATTCCGGGCACGTTTACCGACAGTTTCTTCAGCGTATCTTCATGAACATGTTGCTGCAGAAGGGCAGCCGTCCATTGGGCGAGCCCCACGATGAACAGGCGATCCAGGTCTGTAAACGGGGTCGTTCTCGGTGAAACCGATGAAAAATTCAGTGTGCCGAACAGCTTGCCATCAAACTCTATGGGCGCGGCGATATAGCTCTCCAGGCCCTGCTCGGCATAGCAGGGTTGGTTCCGGTATTCGGAATTGGCCATATGGCTGATTGCCAGGTGATCCCGCTTTTCCAGCATCAGTGAGCAATAGGTTTGATTTACCGGTATTGATAGTCCTGTGGTCAGGACTGAATCGTCCGGCGCCCTGAACCATCGGATGGTATAGATTTCTTCGTTGATTTCGCTGACGATGCCTGTTTCCAGCCCGAGGTGGCCCAGGCCCAGATCCAGAGCCATGGTTATTTTTTGTTCCAGGGACCCGGAGGTATCGACAGTGAGCCTGTTGAGCGCGCTCAGAATCCTGGTTTTTTCCAGTTGTTCCCGGCGGGATTCCCGCGCCTCGAAGTCATTGATTTCGTCTTCAGCACACTGGGCAAGCTCCCGGAGCAGTTCCTGCTGCGCCGAATCGAGCGATTGTGGTCTGGTTCCAATGATGCAAAGCGTGCCGAGGCGGTATCCCTCCTTGTTGTGGAGTGGCGCACCTGCATAGAAGCGAATGTAGGGCGCTCCGGTAACCAGTGGATTATCAGAAAAGCGGGAATCACGATGGGTGTCTTCGATGATAAAAAGCTGTGGGCTGTGAATGGCGTGCCCGCAGAAAGAAATGTCCCGTGATGTCTGGCGGGCATCCAGTCCCTGGCAGGATTTGAACCATTGCCTTTTCTCATCAACCAGGGAAACCAGGGCAATGGGAACGCTGAACGCCAGTTTCGCCATTCGCGTCAACCGGTCAAACCGCTCCTCCGGCGGCGTATCCAGAAGGTCCGTATTCTGCAGGGCGAGCAGTCGATCTGGTTCGTTGGCTGGTGTTTCAGGTGCTTTCATCGGCCTGCTCTCCTGTCGAACCTGCGTCTTCGGCGGTCGGTATGTCCACCCAGAAATGTGCCCCGTTATCATTGTAATAGCCAACAGCGCCACTCATCAGCCTTGCCAGCTCATCACTGATGGCAAGCCCCAGCCCTGTGCCTTTGACGGATCGGGTGGTACCGGTCTCTGCCTGCGCAAATCGCTTGAAGACACTGTCGGCAAAAGAATCCGGCACTCCGGAACCCTGGTCACTGACCGTAATCCGGACCCGCCCTGGCGCCCGTCGTTCCGCCGTTAGCCTGACGATCCCGTTTTTCGGAGAATACTTGATGGCGTTACTGAGGAAGTTGTCGAGAATCTGCCGAACCCTGTGTTTGTCGCAATACAGGTGGACGGAGACGTTTGCTTCAGCTTCGAGTTGCACGGCATGCTCCGCAGCCATCGTGACGTTGTCAGCAATGGCAGCGTCCAGAATGGGTGCGAGTGGTTCGCTCTGGATGTGAACTTTCAGATTTCCGCTCGAGAGTTTGTTGAAATCCAGCAGATCGGAAATCAGCAGCTGCAAGCGTTCCCCGTTTCTGAGTGCGAGGTTGGCCATTTCCTGGCTTTTATCGTTGAGCGGGCCGGTGATTCCGGAAGACAGCAGTTTCAGGGCACCAGTCATGGAAGTGAGGGGGGTGCGTAACTCGTGACTGACGGATGACATGAAGTGTTCCTTGAGTCTTGCCAGGTTGTCCCGCTCCTCCAGCAGTCGGTTGAATGCACTGGCCAGGCTTTTGAGCTCTGGGAGGCCGGTTTCTCTAAGGCGCATCGCGGAATCCGGCTGTTCAGCCATTCGCTGAATTCGCGAGGTCATCCGATCCAGAGGCGACATGGTGGATCTGACAAGGAGGTAGCTCAACACAACCAGTCCCAGGGTGATCAGTAAACTGATACCGAAAAAGCGAACAAACGATTCTCTCGCAGGTGTTGTTACCTGCTCGTAGGGTACGGCACGAACGAATACCCACCCCAATCTCTGCAGGTGTTTGGTAGCGTATAGCAGGGTCTGGCCCTGCTGGTCCTCTATCTGGCCCAGGGTCATGCCGGACAGCGCTGCGTCGGTCAGGGGATCTGCGCCCGGTGGTGGTAACGGCTCGATACGCTGTGAGCCCTGTCCGGAATCAACGTATAGAAAGTTTTGCGTATCAATGATTATTTCAATGCTCTGTGAGTCACTGCTGCCGGATTTACGATTCTCCGGTAGCAGGTTGGTTTCGCCAAGATCAAGGATCCCGCCAACAAACCCCAGCAGGTCGTTATCATCCGTTTCAATTGGCGCAAGAAAAGACAGCAGCGGTCTGCCCGTGGTCCGTCCGATGATGGGTTTGCTGACTACGGGACGCCGTGTTTCCAGTGTCTCCTGGAAGTGTGGGCGATCCAGGTACTGGGTGCCGACACGATCGGGAACGTAGATACTCTCGGCGACTGCACGTGCCTCTTCATCGAATACCAGCAACCCGGCTGGCATCAGTTCGTGCAGTGATGTTTGTCGCCCCAGTGCTGCCTCCAGATCGGCCGGGTCTGGCAGATCATTGTCGCTGGCGAGTTGGCCTGCCAGAGCAGACAGGGCATTCAGGCGGAGCTGAAGCTTCTGGTCAACCTGCTCTGAAGTCCTCTCGGCCTCCAGTATCTGACGCTGGATCAGCAAGTCCTCAAAGTCGTGAATCAGAGCCTGGTAAGCGGTTACTACGATAGCGGCAACTGTCAACAGACTGCCACCGATAACAATCAGCGCCACCCGGCTGCCAAGGGAAAGGGATTTGCCTGAGCGCAAAGAAGTGCCTCGTCGTTGCTTTTTGCGGGAGAATGTTTTGTGATGAACACAGATTAGCCGAATCAATGTGGTTGTATCACCAAAATTTTGAGGTGTCAGGCCTTTTATGGACAAAAAAGCACCAGAAGGCGTCGCGGAGAAACTCGCCCGCCTGCGATTGAGTTTCCGCAGCAAAACAGAGGGCGAACTCGATCAGTTAGCGGAAATTGCTTTCCAGCTGACTCGTGACGACCGGGCACGCCCGGACATAACAGAAAGCATTTTATCAGCCTACAGCACACTGCACCGGCTGGCAGGTTCTGCCGGGACTTTTGGGTACACCGCATTGGGTGATCAGGCACGCCTTCTTGAACAAAACTTGAAGCCGTTGGCAGAGCAACTGACTGCTGATACAGATAAGCATTGCGATCACCGCGAGGAAGAGACGCAACAGTTGCTTGAAGTTATCGCTGAAGCACAGCATCTGCGTAAGCTGCTCGATGGGACCGCTGAGTCTGCAGAGCGTTTACCACAACGCCAGCCGCGTGCGAGAAAAAATGAAGTTCAGTCAGCTCCGGACATTCAAGTTATTTTGTGCGGGCTCCCGGAAAAAACGGCGATTTTTCTGGAACATGCGCTCTCTAACTATGGATTCTTGATATCCAGAATGGATATCGGGTCTGTGTCGCTGAAGCAAAAGCCGGGAATGACAGCGGTGGTGACCAGTGAAGACTCGCTTTCCCTGGTGTCGAGAGTGTTGGACCCTCTCGAGTCCGAAAGTAGCGCAGGCAGACCTCCGCTCTTGTGTATGGGGCGCCAGGATGATTTCAAAAGCCGGTACGCACTGGCTGACGCGGGTGCGGACGCTTTCTTTCCAGAGCCCATTGACGCCCCGCAGCTGGCAGAAAGAATAGAGCGGTTGGTGAATGACCAGAATGAACTGGTTTCCGGTAGGATACTGATTCTTGATGATGACGAATACCTGGCTACCCGTTACTGCACAGTCCTTGAAAACGCCGGTTTTCGTGTAAGAGCGATCAATGACCCGGAAACCGTGCTTGCCGAGCTGTCGGAGTTTCGCCCGGATATAATGCTCCTGGATGTACGTATGGGAGCCTACTCGGGAACCACAGTCGCCAAGCTGATCCGCTTTGACCCGGAGTGGTTGAGTCTACCCATCGTCTATCTCTCATCCGAGCGGGATAAACACGTCCAGCTCGAAGCCCTGGCCAAAGGGGCGGATGAATTCATCACCAAACCGGTTTCTGATGACTACCTTGTCCGGACGGCGCAGATCCGCTGTTACCGTGCCCGGCAGCTGAACGAATTGCTGATAAAAGATAGCCTTACGGGGCTGTTGAAGCATTCCGTTATCAAGCAGGAGGTAGTAAACGAGCATGCCAGATGCCAGAGAATGTCGCATGTGTCAGCCGTAGTGATGCTGGATCTTGATCATTTCAAGTCAGTGAACGACCAGTATGGCCACCGAGCGGGTGATGCGGTGATCAAGGCGCTGGCCAACCTGCTCAGGCATCGTCTGCGTTCAACGGACCTGATAGGGCGTTATGGTGGGGAGGAGTTCGCAGTAATCCTGCCGGAGTGTACAACCGATGAAGCACAGAACGTGTTGACCCAGATATGCAACGCGTTTGCCGACCTGTCATTCGCCACTCCGGAAGGCAATTTTTCGGTCACTCTGAGTGCCGGAATCGCTGGCCTCGATGCATTTGCCTCCGGTAGCGATGCCCTGGACGCTGCTGATCAGGCACTGTATGAGCGTAAGACTTCCGGCCGAAATGGCGTTACCGTTTTTCATCAGGTTTAAAGCGCGACCCTTATGAGATCACTGATTCTGGAAGACGATGTATTGCTCGCTGACCTGATAGAAACCGTGGTTGACGGACTTTATCCGGGCGGCACGGTTTTCGTCACGTCCTCGGTTGAAACTGCCCTGGAGCATTGGTGGAAACAGGGGGCTGACCTGATGATTATTGACTGGAACTTGCCGGACGGTTCTGGTCTTGATGTGGTCAGAACCGTTCGGGAAAATGACAAACAGTCTCCGATCGTAATGGTTTCCGGCCGTTCGGACCGGGAGTCTGTCCTCAAGGCTGCCCACTATGGCATCAGTGGCTACATCAGCAAGCCGTTTGATGTGTCATTTCTGCATGAAAGGTTGACGGTATTGGTGGGGCCTGCAACTGGTCAGTGCGAAATGCCGCCGGACCTCAATGACCTCTTGCAGAGTTCGATGGACTCGATCATCCAGCTTCCGGCCGCTTTTGATGCCGCAAAGATTATTGAGTTGTTTGATCGCAAAGAGGATCTTTCCGTGTCGCAGCTTGCCGAGCGCTGGAACGGGGAGGTGGCTTTGACGACCCGGCTGCTTGACGTCGCCAACAGCGCTTCGCTTCAGAAAACGGGGGAGCCTGTGCGCAATCTCAGAGATGCGATTGCAACCCTGGGCGTGGACAGGTCGTTGCAGCATGCCATGGCGCTGTCGCTTGATATATCCGGGCAATTGCGTGACAGCCGCCTCGCTGAAATCGCTGCCGGGTTTCTCGAAACATCCAAAAAGGTAGCAGGCGAGGCTGAACGGATTGCGCTGAGAGTGGGCGCCAATCATTCTGAGGTTCACACCGCAGCATTGCTCAGCCGCGTGGGCGAGTTGGCCGTGCTCAAGGTGATGCAACAATGCCTCGATCGCAACGGCTTGATATCTGATGACCGGATTGAGGCCGAACTGCAAACATGGGCACAGAGATATGGTAACCGGCTCAAGGTACAGTGGCACCTGCCCTTGCAGTTGAGGGAGTTAATTGGTGCTGTTCACTTTTTACCGCGTGATGCGACGAGTAAGTCGAAACTGATTATGCGCGCGTCCGCATTACAGATAAATGGAGAGGGCTCTGGCGAGGAGTGTTTGCGTCTTTTACGCAGATTGGGTTTGAGCGATAGCAACGCGGAGAGTCACAATGGGTGAGAAGTCAGAAGAGCTTCAGCGAATCCTTTATGTGGAGGATGACGCAGACATCCGGGCAGTCGCTGAACTGGCACTGGAAACGGTGGGTGGATTTTCGCTCAAAACGTGTAGTTCGGGGCAGGAAGCACTTGATGAAGGTCCGGATTTTGGGCCCGATCTGGTCCTTCTTGATGTGATGATGCCCGGCATGGATGGCCCGTCGACATTACGTGCCATGCAGGCAAACCCTGTGTTGAAGAGTGTGCCGGTGGTATTCATGACCGCCAAGGTGCAAACTGAAGAAGTTGCGTTCTACCGGGAGCTGGGAGCTGTAGAGGTGATACCCAAGCCATTCGACCCCATGACCCTGGCAGACCGGATACGCGAAATATGGAAGTCCAAGGTTTGAGCATGTTTAACAAAGAATCTCCGGAAGCACTCAAAAGCAAACTGAACCTGGAAACCTCCAGGATCAGCTGGCATGACCTGCAGGTCTATTACGCCCGTGGTCATGTGGTGAAGGTGTCTCCGGAACTGGATCTGCTGGATGTTGCAGCAGAACTGGCAGCCGACAACACCGCAAGGTTCAGGAGCTGGATGGACGCCGGTCAGGTGGGTGATGTTGCGCCTGATCTGGCCCGTCACTGGTACAAGGAAAACACCGAACTCTGGGCCGTGGTCATTGCGCCCTGGGTTCTGGTGCAGGACAGGTCCGGCCATGTGCTTCACTGACTGTTATGTGGTCACGTCGTGAAACTGCACTACTTCCACGGCCGTGGCCCGCTGCGTTCCCTGGTGATGCTTCGTGACCAGCGCCGGGTGGAGCTTTTCATCAAACCGATTGGTGATGACGTCTGGGCGCTGGTTGCGCTCAGTGGTCCGTTGAACGGCCAGCCCGAAAAGCACCGTTGCCAGGGTCCCTATCGTTCGATTACCCGGGCCGAAGGCGTATTGCGCAGTATTGCGGGGGCACTGATGGGAGATGATTACCAGCCCCAGCCCCACGACTACGTGGTCTGGTCGGTGATGGCCCAGCGCCTGGCCCGTTCCATTCGTGTAGACTGCGATGCCAGTGCCGGTCACTTTCATTTCGATCCGGATCAGTACGAGCCGATCGGCTGAATTGCCGCACTATCCACGACCATTCCCGAGGGTTATATGCTGACCGGCGCATTGCTGATTCTGGCACCGTTATTTCTGGGCTTTGCCCTGGCACTGGAAAACCGTCAACTGATGACGGCGATCCACTACACCGTTGAGGGGCTGATCTATTTTATCCTGGCGTTGCTGGGCCTGGGTCTGGGCCAGATGGAAGGCTTGTCTGCCCAGCTTGGCGGAATGGCGGCCCAGGTCCTGCTGCTGGTTGTTGTCCTGCTGGTGGCAAACATGATCGGATTGTGGCTGTTCCATCGCTGGCAGCCGATGACCGTTGAACGTCCGGAGGGTGATGTCGGCACCGGCTATCGCCGGCTGTTTCTGGCCGGTCTGAAACCTTTGGTGGCGGTTGTGGTCGGCCTGCTTGCCGGCTTTTATCTGTTGCCGGATATGCCCATGGCCGAACAGGTGGCGACCTGGGCTCTGATGCTGCTGCTTTTCTTCATCGGCATCCAGTTGCGTAACGCCGGCCTGTCCCTGCGCAAACTGTTGATGAACCGACAGGGCCTGGGCATTGCGCTGGCCCTTACGCTCAGTTCCCTGGTGGCCGGCATTGTGCTGATACCCTGGCTTGGGCTGCCCTGGCACGACGTGCTCGCCATGGCATCCGGCTTTGGATGGTATTCCCTGTCGGGCATTGTGATCGGTGATGCCCTGGGGCCTGCCTGGGGTGGCGTTGCCTTTCTCAATGACGTTATCCGGGAAATCATAGCCCTGGCCATCATTCCCCTGCTGATTTCCACCCGGCCGGCCATGGCCATTGGCTACGGCGGTGCCACGGCCATGGACTTTACCCTTCCGGTGATCCGCAGCAGCGGTGGCCTGGCTTGTGTGCCTGTTGCCATTGCTTCCGGATTCCTGTTGTCGTTTTTGTCGCCGGTGTTGATGGCGGTGTTTCTTTCGTTGGGATAAATTGATACGCCGCAGTGCATGTTGCGGTTGTATCGGTAAACTGTCACGCAGTAAGCTGACTTTTCTTGATAAAAGTTAATTAACGCTACCTTGCCCGGAAACCAGATGCAGCGCCGTGACTTTCTTGGTTTATCAATAGCCGCTGGTCTCTCTGTGGCCGGGTTATCCGGTTGCAGCAAACCCGGGCCCCTGGCTTTCGGGATTCACCCCTGGATCGGGTATGAGCCACTGTATCTGGCACGGGACTTTGGCTGGTTGCCGGAGACGGTCACCTTCAGGACCGGTACCTCGGCCCGGGACTCAATGAATGGCCTGCTGTCCGGTGAGCTGGGCGGCGCGGCATTGACGCTTGATGAAACCATCAGGGTCTGGTCCCAGGGCACAGAACTGGTGGTCGTGGCCGTGGCCGATGTGTCTGCCGGGGCTGATGTTCTGATGGTTCGCCCCCGGATCAGTGAACTGGCGGATCTCAGGGGCCAGCGCATAGCGGTTGAGCTGGATGGGGTCTCCGGTATCCTGTTGCTCAAGATCCTTGAGGTTGCCGGCCTCACCCGGGATGACATTGTTACGGTTGATCTGCCGGTAAACCTGCATCCCGAGGCCTGGGCCCGTGGTGATGTGGATGCGTCTGTCTGTTACGAGCCGACGGTTTCGGCGCTTGAACAAGAGGGCGGGGTCCGGCTCTTCGACAGCAGCGAAATGCCGGAAACCATTTTTGATGTGCTCGTGGTGACCCGTGACACGGCGGAACAGAACCCACGGGCAGTGCGCGACCTGGTTGCAGCGCACTTTTCCGGCTTGCGTCATCTGGTGCGGAGTATGCACGATTCCATTTACCGGGTGGCAAGTCGTCAGGGAATCCGGCCCGAGAACGTGAAGAGCGCTCTGGGAACGGTGATGCTGCCGGATCTGGCGGCAAATCAGCGTTACCTCGCTGCCTCTGGCCGGGTGGAAGCCATGGCCCGTTCGCTCTCCCGCCTGATGGTTCGTGAGGGAATGATCCCAGGTGAGCCCGGATTCCGGCGCCTGTGCGATCCTGCCTTTCTGCCCAGGAGGCTGTCTTGAGCGTTCGCTGGCGGCCCTCAATCCTGATTATAATTTCTTTTGTTACCGCATGCCTGACAAGCGAAATTGCTCCTGCCCGGGAAACCCTGGCGCTTGGTGTGTTCGCCTATCGGTCTGATCACATTATCCGTGAACGATACGAGCCGCTGGTCCGCTATCTCTCGGAAGAGGCTGGAGTGGACGTAACACTCGAAGTGCTCAACCAGGATCAGATGAGCCGAGCGGTTGCCGCCAACAGGCTGGATTTTTTCCTGACCAATCCGAGCCATTTTCTCCAGATACGCAGTGAAAGAAGCCTGACCGGTGTTCTGGCCACCCTGGTCCGGCGCTCGGGAGACAATTCTACCGCAAGCCTGGGCGGCGTCATGTTTACCAGGGCGGAGCGGGAGGATATTGATGCCCTCGGAGACATCCAGGGTAAAAGTATTGCCTCGCCGGGGGTTCATTTTCTTGGTGGGTATCAGGCTCAGGCCCTGGAATTGCTGGATGCCGGAGTTGATATCCGCCGGATGAACCTGGTTCGTTTCGTGGATACCCATGATCGGGTTGTGCGGTCGGTGCTTTCGGAAGACTCTGACGTCGGCTTCATTCGCACCAGTATTCTTGAAGAGATGGCCCTGGAAGACCCGGACTTACTCGCGCAGATAAAAGTACTGAACCACCAGGCACTGGCGGGGTTTCCCTACGCCGTGTCGACACGCCTCTATCCGGAGTGGCCTCTGGTGGCTCTGCCCCACGTTAATGAGCGAGACGTCCGTCGGGTCGCCTCCGCGCTCTTTGCCCTTGAGCCGGAAGACGAAGCGGCCGCGGCTGCCGGCATAAGCGGTTTTTCCCCGCCTGCGGATTACCAGTCGGTGGAGTACCTGGCCCGAACGCTTCGAGTGCCCCCCTACGACCAGATGCCACAGGTAACCTGGGTTGATGTCCTGAATCAGTATCGCATCTGGGTGTTCACGATTCTGGTTCTGGTCATTCTGCTGCTGGGCAGCTCGCTGTGGCTTGGCCGGAGCAAGCGCGAACTGGCAGTGCAGCAGAAACGACTCAAACGGCTCATTCGTGACTGGCCCCAGCCGGCCCTGCTGATTCGGGAAGGTGTATTGGTCAATACCAACCGAGCTGCCGTGGATCTGCTCCGGTATGCCTCGGATGAATCACTGCACGGCAAGGGCCTCGCGGTCTTTTCACCGGAGTACCAGCCGGATGGGCAACTCTCCAGCCAGAAGATGGCGCAGACCCTCGTCAGGGTGAGAGGCGGCCTCGTGGAACAGTGCGAATGGATGTTGCTTCGCTCCGATCGAACCGAGGTCTGGGTTGACATGACCCTGGCTCCGGTTGAGGGTGAAGGTGACAGCGAACCGGTCATACTCTGCTCCCTTTATGATATCACCAGGAGGAAACAGGCCGAGCAACGCCAGCGCCTGGCCGCAAGTGTGTTTGATCATGCCCGCGAAGCGATTTTTATCACCGACAGCCATGGCGTGGTTCTTGACGCCAATGACGCCTATCTTGAGATCACTGGCCGGCCCCAGAAGCGGGCCATCGGACGTTTGCCACCGCTGCCGCTGGATGAGGGCAGCAGTGTTTTCTCCACTGCCAGGAATCAGGGCTTCTGGTCGGGAGAGTTCGCCTGCAAGCATCACAACGGCGATAACCTGATTCTCGCGGTAACCATCAGTAGCGTGCGTGGGGACCATGGTGAAGTTTCCCATTTCGTAGGCATCTTCAGCGATATCACCCGGCTCAAGGAACAGGAGCGGAAGCTTCTGGTGATGGCGCATTACGATGCACTGACCGGCTTGCCGAACCGCGTTCTGTTTTCCGACCGGCTGCAGCAAGCGATGGCACTGGCCCTCCGCCAGGGGGTCAGGCTGGCGGTGGTCTATATCGACCTGGACGAATTCAAGCCGGTCAATGACGCCTTTGGCCATGAGGCGGGTGATCAGCTACTGATTGAAATTTCCTCTCGAATGCGGGCAGTGCTGCGGGAAGAAGACACCCTGGCCCGCCTGGGCGGGGATGAATTTGCGGCTATCGTGACCAACGTCCAGCGAGAGGACTCTCTGGAGGGCCTGCTGGCGCGCCTGCTGGGCCGGGTGGCTGAACCGGTCTGGGTGGCGAACCACAGCGTGGAAGTATCGGCCAGTATTGGTTACACCCTGTTCCCGCAAACTGAAAACCTGGATGGTGATCAGCTGCTTCGCCAGGCAGACCAGGCCATGTACCAGGCCAAACATCGGGGCCGTAACCGTTATGTCCGGTTTTCCGCGCCCTCTGGCTGACAATCACCGTCAAACAGTTCGGTAGCCGGTTATCTGGCCCGATTTCAGACAAGAAACTTGCGGATATCAATCCGGTATTCGTCCGGGTCAACGGAGCGCAGAATACGGTCCTGGGTGCCCGGCCTGGAGAGATCAATCGTATCCACGGTGATGGGCAGGCGGAAACGGGTGTTGTACATCACGCGGACCACGGGCAGTCGCTGGTCGTCGTCGTTGGTTTCCACCACCACCCCGAGCCGTCCGCTCTCCAGAAGTACCAGTGAGCCAATGGGATAGAGGCCTACGCAACGGATAAACTCTTTCACCAGGCCGGGGTCAAGATGGCTGCCGCTCCATTCCAGCAGTTTCTTGAGGCCCTGGGTCGGGGTCATGCCCTTGTGGTATACGCGATCGGCGGTGATGGCATCATAAACATCGGTAATCGCCACCATGCGGCCGTAAACGGAGATTTCGTCCCCCTGCAGCCCTTCCGGATAGCCGCTGCCGTCCAGTCGCTCATGGTGCTCTGCCGCGGTGACAATTGTCAGCTCACCAATGCCCTCGGTTGACCTGAGGATGTCGCTGGAATGCCGGGCATGGGCTTTCATGACCTCGAATTCCTCCGGTGTCAGTCTTCCCGGCTTATGGAGTATTTCATCCGGCGTGAGGATCTTGCCGATATCATGAAGCAGGGCGCCGACAATGGTCTGGTGAAGGGCGTCGGCCGGCAGCTTGCGGTAGTTGCCGAACAGGGACATCAGCACGCTGAGGTTGACGGAATGCTCCAGCAGGTAGTTGTCTTTCTCGCGGATACGGCCCAGGCAGCTGAGGGCGTTGGCGTTGCGGAAAACCGAACTCTGAAGCTCGTCGGCCAACTGGTGGATGGGGGCGATATCAATGGCACCGCCGAATTTCACGCTGTTCATCAGGTTGCCCACCAGGCCCTGGGCCTGGCTGTGTACCTGCCGGGCGAGCACCATTTCCTCGGCCACACTGACGCGCCTGTAAACCCCAGGTCTCAGTTCCCCCGCACTCTGCAGAGCCGACTCGTTTCGCCGGTCAACCTCATGGGCCGGTTCCGAATCCTGGGAGTCCAGACCACGGGACACATCGATATAAACGTGATCCACCCCCATCCGGAGGATTTTCTCGATGGTTTCCTCTCTTTTGATCACACCGCGACGGCGCTGGGTATTGTGTGGAATCCAGTCGTTGTTCAGGTCGGTGATGTACATTCCGACCTTCAGTGCCGATACGGGGATGCGTTTGATCATTGCCGCTGGAAGAACGTTCTCAGGCTATTGTCGTAGGTGGTAGCCAACACGTTCTCCAACGGTAACTGTTTCACTTCGGCGATTTTCTCGGCCACAAACGGGATGTAGAAGGGTGCGTTCTCCCTGCCGCGATAGGGCACCGGGGTCAGGAAGGGCGAATCCGTCTCCAGCAGTATCTGTTCAATGGGAGCCATGCGCACGATATCGCGCACGTTTTCCGCCTTGTTGAACGTGGTGATGCCGTTAAAACCCAGGCACCAGCCTTCATCCAGCGCATACCGCGCCAGCCCGGGGCCGGAGGTGAAACTGTGAATCACCCCGCGACGGCTGAGGGTGGTTTCGAATTCTTTCAGTATCTCGATGGTGTCGTCATCGGCCTCGCGGCTGTGAATCACCACCGGGCAGTCGGTGTCGCAGGCAATCTGCAGCTGGCGGCGAAAAACTTCACGCTGAACACTGCGGTCTGCGTTGTCATAGAAGTAGTCCAGGCCAATCTCACCCACCGCTACGATTTTATCGTCGCCGGCATGGGCACGGATTTCCGCTTCCGCGGCATCTGAATACTTTTCCGCGTCATGGGGGTGAACACCCTGTGTACCGTACACCCAGGGAGCGACCTGGCTGAGTTCCCGGACTGTGGCCAGGTTGTCCGGGGAGACGGCAATCGTGATCACGCGCTCGATGTTCACCCGCTGCGCTTCGGCCAGGGTTTCCTCCAGGGGGCGATCCTTGAGGTAATCCAGGTGGCAATGGGTTTCGATAATCGGATGATCGAATACGGGAATCTCGCGACGTTTTTTACTCATATCCGGGCACTACACTCCAACGCAACCCTGCTAATGGCTGCTATTCTGAACATTTGGTCGAGCCAGTTTACCAGCTTGTCCGATTATTGACCTGTATTAACTCCATAGGGAGTAGCACGGAGCTTTATTGATGACATTATCGGCGTTTGCCCGTTCCTTTCTTTTCGACCTCAAGAAGCCCCGGTTCCGGGAATACCCGACCTTGCTGGACAACGATGAGAAGCTGCCCGGGCTGGAGGCCAGCCTGGAGCAGATTGGTGAATACCAGCGCCGGTTGTGGGCCAACCAGTCGAAAGCTGTGCTGCTGATCACCCACGGCCCTGACACCAGCGGCAAAGACAGCCTGATCCGGACCCTGGCAACCTACGCCGACCCTGCCGGCTTCCATGCCTGGTCATTCAGCCGGCCCAAAGGCGCCGAAACCCGTCATGATTTCCTCTGGCGGGTAACGCCTTTCCTGCCGGGCTTCGGTGACATGGTGGCATTCAACCGAAGCCATCACGAGGCGGTGATTGCCGAGCGGGTATGGCCGGTTCACGAGCCCGACAGCTATAACTGGAAGAACCGTTACCAGTCCATCCGGAACTTCGAGAGCCATCTGGTGGAAGAGGGTACAACGGTGATCAAGATCTGGCTCAACCTGTCCGAGGACGAACATCGTGAGCGACTCCTCAAACGCCTCGACAAGCCCCGTAAACGCTGGAAATTCGATCGATCGGATATTGATGGCTGGCAGAAACGTGGTGATTATGAAAAGTTCGCCGAAGAAGCCCTGGCGGCGACCCATACAAAGGAAGCGCCCTGGTTTGTTGTTCCCGGTGACAGAAAGCCCCAGGCAAGGGCTATCGTTGCATCCATACTGGCCGAGCAACTGGAGCGCCTGGCTCCGGACTATCCGAAGGAGGACGAGGGCGTACTGGAAGAGTATCGTCGCCTGTTGGCCAGGAATGGCGTGAAGTGAATCAGAGGGAGAGGCGCATGCACATTGTTGTTGTCGGTGGCGGCGTGGTGGGCATGACCACGGCCTATGAACTGAATCGCAGGGGGCACCGGGTTACGGTGCTGGAACGTCACGGTATTGCCGGCAACGAAACCAGCAAGGGCAACGCGGCCCAGCGTTCCTATGGGGTGGTTTACCCCTGGGCGGATCCGGCCATGGTGATGAAGGCCATACCCTGGCTGTTCAAAAAGGACGGGCCCCTGAAACTGAGGCTGCCGCCTTCCATGGAATCCCTCAGGTTCCTGTTCTCTACACTGCGATATGCCCGCTCGCCAGGGCTCTTTGGCCTGAACAAGCGCGCCATGCTCCGCCTGGGCATCCACAGCCGCGAGCGGTTTCTGGCCCTTGAACAGGAGCTGGACCTGCACTTCGATGGGGACCATCGGGGGCTCCTCCACCTGGCCAGCACCCCGGATGCCCTCGAGGGCTACCGCCAGACCCACAAACTGCTCAACGAGCTTGGTATCGCGTCCCGGTTGCTGACCCCCGGGCAGGTTCGTGAGGCGGAACCCGGAATGACCGGCAACGGCCCGCTCTATGGCGCCCTGAGCTACGATACTGACGGCACCGGCGACTGCCACCTGTTCTCCGTTGAACTCGCCAGGGCCTGTGAGTCGAAGGGCGTCACCGTGCGCTACAACACGGAGTCGGAGCACCTGATTGCCAACGATCACCGGGTGACTGGCGTTGCTGTTCGCAACAAGGACGGGAAAGCCGAGACGCTTGAGGCCGACGCGGTGGTGATTTGCGCCGGCTGCTGGTCCGGCCAGCTGACCCGCCCGCTGGGCCTTGAACTGCCCATCTACCCGGTCAAGGGCTATAGCTTTACGGTGCCACTGTCAGATCCTGACCGGGCACCGGTTTCCACCGTTCACGATGATAACTTCAAGGTGGTTTCTACCCGTCTGGGCAACCGCTTGCGGGCATCCGGGTTCGTGGAACTGGCCGATTTCAACCGCAACATTCCCGAAGCCCGGCTGGCCACCATCCGCAAATCCGTGGAGTCCCGATTCCCCGGCTGTGCGGACCTCCACGCTGCCGAAACCTGGACCGGTTTCCGGCCCATGACTCCGGACGGCCCTCCGATCATCGGCTATGGTCCCCGTGAAAACCTGTTCCTCAACACCGGTCACGGTACCTTCGGCTGGACCTTGTCGGCGGGCAGTGCGTCGGTTATTTCCCAATTGATCGGTGGCGAGGAGCCTTCGGTTTGCCTGGATGCGTTTCGGCCTGGACGGTTTGCCGAATAGTGTTTGGATTATGGCCTTGGGTGGATGAGCCGTTCCGGGGGCCCCTCACAAGATACGCTGTGAATACGTCCATGTACGCTCGACAAAAACATCCATGTTTTTGACGATCTTGTGAGGGGCCCCCGGAACGGCTCCCGGAGTTCACAGCTGCCTGTACGAGCAGGAACTACAGTTTCTTGTGTCTGACTCTTGGCAACGTTGGCCGAACACGCTCGTCTTCATGGTGCGGGCACAGCGAAAGTCAGACCGAGAGCGGGAACGACAAACTCACGAGTCTGGGCAGAGGACGGGTAAGGCTTTCCAGGATCGACAAAAACATGGATGTTTTTGTCGAGCGTACAGGGATGTATTCACCGCGTATCCTGGAAAGCCTTACCCGTCCTCTGCTTCTCCAAATCCGAAGGTTCTCCTAAGCGCCGCTCGATATTCCCACAAAGCGTATGCACAAACCCGACATCCCGCTCAGTAAGCAAAGGCAACCGCTGAAACACCCATTGTGAGAGTTTGCCTCCGTCAGGCGTATCCAGAGCCGGGAGGAGTACTTCCAGTCTTTGTCGCAGGGCACCGAGTCGGGCGTCAGATGCAGCAGGCCCGGATGGTGCCTCCGGGGCAGAGGCAAGGCCAGACAGTTCCCAGGCATAGAGCATGACGGCCTGGGACAGGTTCAGTGAGGGGTAGGCAACCGCCATGGGGAAGCCCGTCAGCAGGTCACACAGTGCCAGCTCGTCGTTGGACAGGCCACGGTCCTCTCGGCCGAATACCAGTGCGGCAGTGGCTACCGAAGTGCCTTTTTGGCTGATGATATCCCGCAGTTGCGCGGGCTCGTGCCAGTCCTTCCGGTGGTGGCGGGGCTTGGCCGAGGTGCCCATCAGCAGGTCTACGGAGTTTCTTACCGCCGCCAGATCAGGGAAAATGCGCGCATTGTCCAGAATATGATCGCTGCCATGGGCCAGCCAGTGGGCCTCCGGGCGGGTGTGCAGGTCCGAATTGACCAGCCAGAGCTCCGCGAAACCCATGGTGCAAAGGGCACGGGCGGCTGCCCCCACGTTTTCGGGAACCTTCGGTTCAACAAGTACAAAGGCCAGTTGCATGACGTTACCTCCGGTGGCGAGTTTACACCAGGGTGCTGAATCTTTTTACCAGCGATGGCAGCAGTTGAACGACTGGCTGGTGCAGCATCGTGAGCTTTGGCAGCCGGCACCGTTTACCGACCCGAGCCCCGCCTGGGTGCTCAAGTGGCCGGCGCTGGCGGAACGGGTGGCCAGTCTCTCTGACCAGGGCTGCCAGCAACTGGACGATGACCCCGGCATGCTTGCAAAGCTGGTGTCCCGGGAATTGTCGACACTTCAGGCGTTCAGTGAACTGACCCGGGTGCCGGTGCTGGCTTCCGGGCCCGAGCAGCCGAGTACCTTGCCGGAAATCCGCGCCACTGATATGCCTGGCCGCAAGCGGTTGCAATCCGGCGCTTTTGCCTCCGCTATCCGTCCGCTGAAGCACGATGTGCTGGACTGGTGCTGTGGCAAGGGGCACCTGGCCAGAACCCTGGCGCCGCTTTGTGATGGCAAAATAACCGGGCTCGAGTGGAACCGGGCACTGGTGGACGACGGTAACCGTCTGGCCGGAAAGTTCGGTGACCGGGTAACCTTGCGCCAGCAGGATGTGATGGACGAATCACTGAGTCTGCCCGGAGGCACCCATGGCGTTGCCCTCCATGCCTGTGGTGATCTTCACCGCCGGTTGATGAGCCGTGTGGTGGTTGAGGGCCTGCCCCGTCTGAGTTTCTCCCCCTGCTGTTACCATCTGACGGAAATTCCGGACTACGAGCCACTCTCGCAAGGAGCGAGGAAGTGGGAGCGGGTACTGAAATTGGACCGGAATGATTTGCGGCTGGCTGTGCAGGAAACGGTCACCGCACCTGAACGGGTCCGGCAGCAGACGCGCCGGGTCAGTTGCTGGCGGTTGGGCTTTGATGGGTTGCAGCGACAGTTGCGGGGTGTGGACGCCTATCTGCCCGTACCGTCCCATCCGCCGGGCTTGCTCTCTGGTGATTTCGCCGGTTTCTGTCGCTGGGCCGCCAAGAAGAAAGCCCTGGACCTGCCGCAGAACACAGATTTCGGACACTGGGAAGCCCATGGCGAGCAACGACTGCAGGAGGTGCGCCGCCATGAGCTGGTGCGGCACCTGTTCCGGCGGCCACTGGAGCTCTGGCTGGTTCTGGATTACGCCTTGTTCCTGCAGGAGCAGGGGTACCGGGTCAGGGTGGGTACGTTCTGCGAACGGCAGCTGACACCGCGCAACCTGCTGATTGACGCCGTCAGGAGTGATTCAGGATAAGCCCTCAGGGTTTACGGTAGACCACGTCTTCCACACAGCCATCCCGGAAATATACATAGGTCAGCTCATAGAGATTGCCGTAGTACTTGGTCTGGTAGACCCAGGTTTCCTGGGGTGTGGGGTAGGTTTCCGGCGGCCGGCCGAAGGCTTTGCGGACGTGCTCCTTGGTCATGCCCTTCACCACCTGCTCCCGTACCAGGTATCGCCTCAGGTCCGTGGAGTTGATGAAGCGACAGGTGCCTTCCTCGCCCCGGTCTTCGTCGGTTTCCGGGTCTTCATCGGTTTCCGCCTGTTCTGGCGCCGCCGGCAGGTTCTGGCCAAAGCTGCCACCAATCTGGTTGTCCCGGATCCTGACTTCCTCCGAGTCCTCGCCGCAGGGCTGGTCAGAGAAACGGATATCGCCACCGGCATCGCATCGATAGACCTGGGACCAGGCAATGCCAGGAGCGGCCAGCAGAAGGATCAGGGTGATCAGGCGTGGTGTCACAATAATCTCCGCGGGATTCGAGCCCCTGGCAGTTACACGCAGACAAGAAAGGCGCCCGGAGGCGCCTTGTCACTGGGGTTATCTCATGGTGACCAGACCAACGCCTAACGACGAACCTGGATACGTGCCTCAACACGACGGTTCTCTGCGCGGCCAGCGGCGGTGTCGTTGCTGGCAGTCGGTTCGGCTTCACCGTAACCGACGGCTTCCACGCGATCCTCGCTGATGCCCAGGGCATCGGTCAGGCGGGTCGCAACGGCTTCTGCACGACGCTCGGACAGGAAGCGGTTGTATTCTGCATCGCCCATGTTGTCAGTGTGACCGGCAATTTCCACGGTAGTTTCCGGGTTGTCGCGCATGAAGTCCGCAACCTTCTGGATTTCATCGTCGTAGTTGCTACCGATTACCGAGCTGTTGGTCGGGAACTGCACGTTCAGCTCGATGGTCTCTACGGTCTCGGAAACGCCTTCACAGCCGGTGTCATCCACTTCCGCTCCGGCGGTGGTGTCGGGGCACTGATCCTTGCTGTCGACAACGCCGTCGTTGTCGCTGTCCAGTTCACAGCCACGATTGTTCACGCTGGCACCGGCGGGTGTGTCCGGGCACTCGTCTTTGCTGTTGGCAACACCATCACCATCGTCATCGCGCTCGCAACCATTGTTATCGACGCTGACGCCGGACGGAGTGCCGGGGCACTGATCACGGCTGTCCGGAACACCATCGTTATCGGCATCAGCCGGCTCAGGCCTGGATTCGGATACGGTGCGGCTGAAGGCGAAGCTCAGGCCCAGGGAAGCCTGGGTGTCAAAGGTGCTTTCATCGATACCGTGGAATTCGCGCAGGTCCGCGCGGATCGACACATTGTCGCTGACGTTGTAACGGAAACCGGCACCCACATTGACACGGGTCTCGTCATGGTCGGATCCCGCAGTCGGAACGCTCAGAACGTCATCGCCGAAGTCAGCGTGGCCGGCGCCGGCCGACACGTAGGGGTTCCAGGCCTGTTCCTGCCCGGCAAAGTAATAAATACCGTCCACGCGCAGTTCTTCAAAGTCGCTGCTCCCGCTTACGTATTTGCGGTCGGCATCTGCCCTGGAGAAAACGCCTTCAACTGCCCAGTTAGGGTGGAAGCGGAATTCGGCTCCGATGCCGAAAGTGCCCGTTTCACTCAGGTCCCGCTTGTCATCAAACAGCTGGAAGCCGGCAAAAGGGTTGAGGTAAATGGTCTGCTCGCGATCTGCAAGGGCTGGTGTGGCAAGGGATGCGGTCAGGGCCGCGATGGTCAATGGACGCATGATGTTCATGCAGAACCTCCTGTTCGGTTATCGTTATTGATAAAAATCTGGCGTAACTCTCTCATAAAGCTCCGTTAATACGTACTTACGTGGAATTTACGTTACAGGATTCAAAGACACAAAGAATGATTGCGGATGGCGGGTCGGCAATTGTACTCAGGCGTCTTCGCTGGGCACCGTAAAGTAGAGATGAGCGCTTTTCTTGCTGAAGTTCAGAGTCTCACCATTATCAAACCTGACTTCAAAGGAACTGTCGTCCTCGGCGATAACAGCGCCGGCCCCGAAAATGGCGTGGCTGAGACGGGCGCTGGCCCAGACCGGCGCTGTCCGTGCCTCCGGGGTTTCACTGCTGCCGTTCAGAATGACGCCCTCCCGGGACGCATACCGAATACCGGTTGCCGTCACGGGTGCGGTGGTTGTTACCGTACTGTCTGCGTCAACACTGCGCTTGTCCAGCCATTGCCCGAACTCCCGGGACAGGGGAAAGCAGAGCTCATCCACAAACCGGCTGGGGCCATGGTCGCCTTCGAGGTGTGGTTTCGCCCCGGAAGGGCGGGTAATCAGGTGCAGCTGTTTCCGGGTGCGGGTGATGGCCACGTAGAGCAGCCGTCGTTCACTCTCCAGAAACGCCTTCGGGTCGTCCTGGGCGCGGGGGCTGTAGGGCAGGTACTTTTCCTGCAGCCCGGGCAGGATCACCGTTGGCCATTCCAGGCCCTTGGTGCGGTGAATGGTGGATAGCAGGGCTCCGCCGCGACGATTTTCCCCGGCCTGTTTTTTCAGGGCCTTGAGGTGTTCAAGGGCTCCTTCCAGGCTGACATCCAGTCCCGCCAGGTAAATCCGGAAGCCGCGGATGGTCTCGATGCGCTCATCGGCGGTTTCGTGGGTCAGTGCAAGACTGCGGATACCCTCGTAGAGCTCGGTTTCATCCGCATATCGGGTGATCAGATCTGCCACTGAGCCCCTGAAACTGACCAGCAGTGCCAGCGTCTCGCCCAGTTTGCGAAGCTTTCTCGCTGCCATGGGAGCGAGTGCGTCGAAGTCCATGGCAAGCAATCGTTCATGCCAGCCGTCTCCGAATCCCGCAAGGAAACGTGCCAGCTGTTCCAGCTCGGGCTCCTTCAGGCCAACGTGGGGAAACCGCAGCAGCTGGCGGGCAATATCGAGCCGGTCTTCATCCGGCAGGTTGCGAATACGGCCGGACACCACCATCAGCAGGCTGGTGATGGCCTGTACCTCTCGGCTGAACAGGGCCCCCTTGCCGGCATCGATGCGATAGGGCACCTGCCGGGCCAGCAGCTTGAGCTCTATGGGCACGCTCTGGCTCCAGACCCGGAACAGGATGGCTGTGTTTCCCAGGGCCGCATCATCCATGGGTTGCAGCAGTTTCAGAACGACATCGCTGTCATTGTCCTGGTGGTGCAGGGTGACTCCGGTTGCCGGCGTGGACGGGTGGGAGTGACAGAGCACATCCTTGCGCCCGGTGTTATGGCAGATCAGGTGGTTGGCCAGCAGAGCAACCTGATGGCCGTAGCGGAAGGTGTAGCTCAGGGTCTGTTCCAGCGGGCTTTCGAATTCCTCGCTGAAACGCCGGAGGATAAAGTCCGGCCTGGCGCCACGGAATTCGTAGATGGTCTGGTCCGGGTCGCCCACCACGGTCACCCGCGCCCGGTCTCCGGCCACGTAGCGCAGCAGCAGGTGCTGTATTTCGTTGGTGTCCTGATACTCATCAACCAGCACCAGGTCCATCTTGTTGCCCACCAGGCGTTGCAACGGCGGGTTCTGATGGATGGCCATCACCGGCTCGTAGAGCATGTCGGCGTAACTGATCCGGCTCTGGGACTTGCGCCATTGCTCGAAGCTGTGGAACAGGTCAATCAGGTAGCGGTGTTTGTCGGAATAGCCCAGTTCCTCGAACACGATCTCCACGGGGGAGAGTGTGGTTTTCACCAGATCGATGAAGTTGACGGCGGTTTCGACGAAATCTTTCTTGTTGCGGCGGATTTCGTCCGCCAGGTCTTCCGGAGCCAGCCGGCGGGTCAGTTGCCAGGCCTGGTAGCTGATTTCCTGGTCGGTGAGGATCTTGTCGGAAAACCCGGGCAGAAAGCCTTCCCGCACAAAGCGTTTGTAAAGGCGCAGGCCCATGGCGTGGTAGGTGCGGATCTCCGGCAGGGGAAGCCCGCTGTCGCGAGTCACATCCTGCAGCTTGCGTTCGAAATCCACCCTTGCGCTGCGATTGAACATCAGAACCAGTATGCGGTTCGGGTCGTGCCCCTGCTCCAGCAGATAGCGGATGCGCCAGGCCAGTGTGGATGTCTTTCCGCTGCCTGCCACGGCCGTTATCACCGCATGTTCGAAACCGGCGGTGATGATGGCCCTTTGCTCGTCAGTGAGGTAATCAGGCAGGTTGGGGGGTTCGGGTATTTGGGCTGGGGTCGACATGGCGTGTATTGTACCCGGCGGCTGGTAGTGCTGATACTGGTGCCGCATAATCCTGCTAGTTTTATGGTTTGTCTACGGCATGAACCGCACGTTTGCTGCAGGAGTATTTGGGTGGCCGCTTCCAAAACACGCTCAAGCACGTCCATGTGACGCTTGAGCTCCGCCATCCTTGGCTCCGCACAGTTTTGGAAGCGGCCACCCAAATCCTCTACCTGAATCAGGAGAATGACGTCATGGCATCTACAGCTGAACCAGTCAATGTGCTGGGTGAAAACCTGGAAATATGTGGTATGGATCCAGAGACCGGATTTTATCGGGATGGGTGTTGTAACACTGGACCGGATGATCTGGGAGCTCACGTTGTCTGCGCTGTTGTCACAGATGAATTTTTGGAGTTTTCCAGCGCCAGGGGCAATGACCTGAGTACGCCACGACCCGAATTCGGGTTTCCGGGACTTAAGGAAGGCGATTCCTGGTGCCTGTGCGCATCGCGCTGGCAGGAGGCTTTTGAGGCAGGCAGTGCGCCCCGCGTAAAACTGAGAGCCACGCATCGGACAGCGCTGAAGTATTCGAAGCTGGAAGATCTCAAACGCCATGCAGTGGATTTGAGCTGAATGCATGTCGGGTGAAACCGGAAAACCTGGGGCCGACGTGGCCCGATGGCGGAGGCTGCAAGCTGAGCTGAAGGCCGCCGGGCAGCGGCGAATGGTTTTGCTGGAAGGTGATCGCGGGGCCGCTCTCGGGTGGCTGCGGGAGGTGCTGCCGGCGCTGTCGGTGACCCCCGGGGTCTGGACCGGGCCGGCTGGTGATCAGCCGGAATCGTCGCTGACGCCGATTAAACCGGTGGAGGGCCGTCGCTGGCTGGGCCAGGAATTGGCCTGTGTGGTCTGGGATGGCTGGCAGGGTAATCCGCCGGACAGTTTTGCGGCCCTGTCGGGCACGCTTTCGGCCGGTGGCCTGTTTTTCTGGCTGATGCCGCCGCTGGCGGATTGGGGGAGTTTCCAGGATCCGGATTATCGGCGGACGGGGCTGGAAGAGGCTGGTTTGCATCCCTTTGCGGCGCGGCTTGCAGGAATTCTGGGAGGTGATCCGGATGTGATCCGCGTCGAACCTGCGACAAATCCGAATCCGGCACTTCCGGATGTTCCACGGCCAGACGGGGTTTTTCAGGTGGGCGCCACCGGGGAGCAGCGTGCGCTGGTGGAGGACGTTGTCCGAACCGGGCTGGGGCGTCGGCGCCGGCCGCTGGTGGTGACGGCGGATCGCGGGCGGGGCAAGTCTGCAGCGCTGGGAATGGCGACGGTTCGTCTTTTGAACGAGGGCCGGCGACGTGTGGTGGTGACGGCTCCGGAAGCGGGCGCTGTGACAACGCTGTTCCGCCATGCCCGCCTGACTGCCGGGCAGGTCTCCGGTCCGGAGATGGCTGTGGATGATGTTGTGGTGGGCAATGATGGCCGGCTTCAGTACTGGCCCCTGGACCGGTTGCTTGCCGAGACGCCGGAAGCCGAGGTGGTGATGGTGGATGAAGCCGCCGCGGTTCCGGCAGACCTTCTGAAGCGCGTATTGCTGGGCTGGCCCAGGGTGATCTTCTCCACCACGGTGCATGGCTATGAGGGATCAGGCCGTGGCTTTGCCATTCGTTTTCGTTCAGTGCTGGATACTGAAACCCCCCATTGGCGCAGTGCATCACTCTCGGCGCCGATCCGCTGGGCCGCATCGGACCCACTGGAGCCTTTGACGCGGCAGATGTTTCTGCTGGATGCGGAAGCGCCTTCTGCAGAGCCTGCTGGCTCGGGCATTATGGTTGAGCGCTGGAGCCCCGGGACTGCAACAGACGAGGAACTGAACGAAGCATTTGGCCTGCTGGTGGATGCCCATTACCGCACCTCGCCGGCGGACCTGCGCCAGTGGATGGACGACCCGGCGGCGGTGAGTTGGCGGCTGACCTGTAATGGCGTGCTGGCCGGTGTACTTTGGGCGACGGTGGAAGGTGGCCTGGACCCGGCGCTGGCGGACCAGGTGATGCTGGGAAAACGCCGCTTGCGGGGTCACCTGCTGCCCCAGTCACTGGCCACCCACAGTGGATTTGCCGAAGCAGCGAGCCAGCGCCTGTTGCGGGTGGTGCGGATTGCCGTGAGCGGGGACAGGCGCAACCGGGGGCTGGGGCAGGCGCTGGTGGCCGCAGCCCGGGACCATGCCCGGGAACGGGGGCTGGATGGCGTTGGAACGAGCTTTGGTGGTAACGCCACTCTGGTGAGCTTCTGGCAGCGTTGCGGGCTGGTGCCGGTGCGGCTGGGGCTGAAGCGGGAGGCCAGCAGTGGCGAATATCCGCTGCAGATGCTGGACGGCGTGTCTGATGCAGGCAAATCGCTGACAGCGCATTTGCGTAGCCGGCTGGCTGAGCACTGGCTCACACTGGTGCCGCTGAACTGGCCGGAGGCGGAGCCGGGGCTGATGCTCAGGCTCACGGGTACCTTGCCGACGGTTTGTGCCATGAATGACGATGACCGCAGGGACCTGGACAGTTTTGCCCTCGGGTATCGGGGCTTTGATTTAACGCTGCCGGTACTGAAAAAACTCACGATGCAGCCCGGCGTGGTGGCATTGGTGGCCGCCAGCACTCAGGCCAGTCTGTGGACGAGAGCGGTCATCCAGGACTGGCACTGGCCCCGGTTGCAGGCGGCGGGTGAATGTCGTGGCCGGGAGGCGGGAGAAGCGGAATTGCGGGCCCTGGTTCGCGATATTTTGCAAAACCGGCCTGACTTGTGAACAGCTCGATTTAATTTGGCGGGTTTACTGACCAGAATACCGGCAAAAATAAATCAACAGAGACGAAATCATCATGGCCCAGGGATCCGGCTTTATCCTTCCGAAACTGCTGTTGTTACTGCTTGCCAGTGTCTTGATAACCGCCTGCGCCTCGGGCGGCGATCCGTCCAACCTGGAGCAGCGGCAGTCATCGGTTGCCGAAACACCACTGATGGCTGCGGTCAGCAGCGGTGACCTGGATCAGGTGGAAACACTGGCGGCCGCTGGTGCGTCACTGAATACCCTGACAGAAGAGGGAACGCCGCTGGCGGCAGCTGTCAAAGCGGGAGAGGACAGGATTGCATGGTTCCTGCTCAGTGAAGGTGCTGCCCCTGATCGGGCCCCGGCAAATGGTGTCACGCCACTGATGATTGCCGCTGGCGAGGGGCATCGCAGGCTGGTTCAGCTTCTGTTGTCGGCCGGCGCCCGGGTCAATGCGACAGACAGTGAGGGTACAACACCGGTGATTCAGGCTGCCCGTAACGGCCACCTGTCTGTGGTCAAGGTACTGCTGGCAGCCGGCGCCAATGTGAATGTCAGCCAGGGTGGCCGCTCTCTGCTGATGCACATCGTTGAAGGGGGCGATCTGCTGACAGCGGAAATGCTGGTTGCCGCCGGTGCCGACGTGAATTACCGGGGTGCTGACGGTACCACCGCCCTGGATATCGCCCGGGCCAGCAATAACCAGGACCTGGAGATGCTGCTGGTTCAGGCTGGCGCGGAGATCTGACGGCTACCGGGTCAGTCCAGGCCCATGGGGTCGTTGCTGTCATCCAGTTCTGGAAGGAAGTGTTCCTCGACAACACTTTCGGGAACCTCTAACACGGTTTTGAAGGACCAGGCAGGCCTGTTGTCCTTTTCAATCAGCCTGGCCCGGATCCCTTCCCGCAGGTCCGGTCTCCGGGTGCAGCGGATCGCCATCGCCAACTCCATCCTGAAAACGTCTTTCAGGGACATCTGCTGGGCCTTTTTAAGCTGGTTCCACACCAGCCAGGCGGTGACCGGACAGCCGCTGCGAAGATTGTTCATACACGCTTGCCACCAGTCGCCCTCGATATCAGCCGATAACAGGTTTTCAACAATCTCCGGCAACTCGTCGCCGGCGCTCAGCCTGGCAATGCTCTGTTCATGGCGGGCCAGTTCGCTGGCGGGCAATGCCCGGTAGTCCGGATGCTCCAGTTGCTTTATCAGCCGGAACAGGCGACTGTCGTCGGCGGCAGCCTCACCGGTCCAGCGTTCTTCCTGCAGGCGGGCCACCAGTGACTCGGCCTGTTCAGGCAGAACGGCCATATCGGCAAGCCCGACCCGCAAGGTATCGGAAGTGTTCAGCCGTGCGCCGGTCAGGCCCATGAACAAACCGAGCCGGCCGGGCAAGCGGTTAAGGAACCAGCTGGCGCCCACGTCAGGGAACAGTCCAATGGTGATTTCTGGCATGGCCAGTCTGATGTCGGGCGTGACCAGCCGGTAGCGGGACGCGGAGAGAATGCCGACGCCACCCCCCATGACGGCACCGTGGGCAATGGTGATGACGGGTTTGGGGAACCGATGGATGGTGTAGTCCAGACGGTACTCCCGGGTGAAATAGTCTGCCGCTCCGGCGCTGCCTGCTGTGCCCGTCAGTGCGCCGTAAAGTTCGCGGATATCGCCACCGGCGCAGAAGGCGCGGTCGCCGGCACCCCGGAAAATCACCATGCAGATATGGCTGGCATCCTGCCACTGTTCCAGTCTGGCCTGGATCTCATCGATCATCGACCCGGAAAGCGCATTCAGGTTGTCGGGAGCGTCCAGGGTGATCTGGCCGATGGCGCCTTCCCGGCATTCAAATTCCTGGACCTGAATGGGCATGTTTGCTTCTCCGCTTTTAATACACCGGCGTGGATGGCGCGATGCTATGCATCCGGGCAAGATGCATTGATTTATCGCATTTGTGCTTGATTCGGACTGTGCTATAAGTTCGTTCAGATTTCACCCTTCAGGCTTTCTGTCGGGTTCCAAAACGATGAGAGGGTAAAACCAATGAACCTGAAATACCACACCATTGCTGTTCTGTTTGCTCTGGGCACAGCTGTTCCTGCTGTTGCAACCGCTGCAGATGCCGAGGCGGGTAAGGCCAAGGCAGCTGTTTGTGCCGCCTGCCATGGCAAGAACGGCATCGCCACCATTCCCGGCTACCCCAACCTGGCGGGGCAGAACGAACAGTACCTTGTGTCTTCACTCAAGGCCTACAAGAACAAGCAGCGCAGCGGTGGTCAGTCTGCCGTCATGCAGGGCCAGGCCACCGGCCTGAGTGATGAAGACATTGCCAACCTGGCCGCTTATTACGCAAGCCTGCCCGCCGATGGCGGCGAGTAAGCGTCTCTAGCGGCAGGCAAGAGCCCTCGCGTGTCAGGGAGCAGCCCGGGCTGCTCCGCTGACAATCCGGTAGCTGGGTTCGTAGGCACTCGAGCCCGGCAATTTCATTCTGTTCTGTGTTACGAATTGCTTCAGCATGTCTTCCAGCGGTGCCAGCAGAGCCGGATCTCCGGCAATCTCGAAAGGCCCGCGTTCCTGCACCTGGCGGATGCCACTTTCCTTGACGTTACCGGCGACAATGCCGCTGAAGGCCTTTCTCAGGTTGGCCGCAATCAGGTGGGCCGGCTGGTCTCGATGTAACTCCAGGGCCCGCATGCTTTCGTGAGTGGGTTCGAATGGCAGCTGGAATACCGGGTCAATCTTCAGCATCCAGTTGAAATAGTATGCGTCCTGCATGGCGCGGCGGAAGGTTTCCACATCTTTCATGCCCTGTTTCATGGTGCGCGCCACCCTGTCCGGGTCATCAATGATGATCTCGTATTTGTTGGCGGCTTCATCCCCCAGTGCGTTGCGAATGAACTGGTCGATCATCTCGAAATATTCAGCATTTTCCGGCTGGCCGGTGAAGACCACAGGGAAGGGCAGGTCTGTATTGTCCGGATGCAGCAGGATACCCAGCAGATAGAGAATTTCTTCGGCCGTGCCCACGCCGCCGGGAAAGACCACAACACCATGGCCGGTGCGGACGAATGCTTCCAGGCGCTTTTCGATGTCCGGCATGATCACCAGCTCGTTAACGATGGGGTTGGGCGCTTCGGCGCCAATAATGCCCGGTTCCGTCAGGCCAATGTAGCGGCCGTTTTTCACCCTCTGCTTGGCATGGCCGATGGTGGCTCCCTTCATCGGCCCTTTCATGGCACCGGGGCCACAGCCGGTGCAGATGCTGAGGGCCCGCAGGCCCAGCTGATGCCCCACTTCCTTGCTGTACTGGTATTCCCGTTCGTTGATGGAGTGCCCGCCCCAGCACACCACCAGATCCGGGTGGCGGCCGGCCTGCAGCACCCGCGCATTGCGCAGGATATGAAAAATCAGGTTGGTGATGCCCTCCGGGTCGTCCCGGCGCAGCCCCGTTGCAGACTGGGGAATGGAATAGGAATAGATAATATCCCGCAATACGGAAAACAGGTGTTCACGGATGGCGCGCAGCATCTGTCCGTCCACGAAAGCATGGGCCGGGGCATTGACCAGTTCCAGTTTCAGGCCCCTTGGCTGGGGTACCAGGCGCACATCGAAGTCTGCGTGGGCTTCCATCAGGGTTTTACAGTCATCGGTTTCCACGCCGGTGTTGAGTACCGCCAGGGCACATTGCCGGAACAGTCGGTAGAGGCCACCTTCGCTTTTGTCCTTGAGGCGATTGACTTCAAAAGTGGAGAGGATTTCCAGGCTGCCCTCCGGGGACACCAGGGCGTTGATTGTGGACTCGGTCATGAAAGGTAAGGCTCCTGAATGTTCTGCTGGCACCTTGAAATCGTGATGATGCCTTTTTCTCTGATTAAACCGGCTTCGGGAATGCCTGATTTTGAGGCATGCATCGAAACCGTTACACTAAGCACTTTAATGTGATTACGCTACCCGACAGACGTCCGATTTATGAAACTTCTTATCCGTCCCGCCCCTGAAGTGGCCATCAAGAGCAAACCTGTCCGCCGTCAGCAGATGCGGCATCTGCGCCAGAACATTCGTAAACTGCTCACACGCATTGACAGTGACATCCACGTGGAGGGCTCCTGGGACAGGGTGGATGTGGATATCCCTGACGGTCGTGGCCTGGCGGGGGCTGCCATTGACGAACTCCGGCGCATTCCCGGTATCTCCACTATCCAGGAGATCGGCGTTTTTCCCTGGGTGTGCATGGAGGACGTGGCGGAAAAGGCAGTGGCTGCGTTTGCCGGGCGTATCCGTGGCAGGACCTTTGCTGTCAGGGTTCGGCGTCACGGCAACCATGATTTCCGCTCCATTGACCTGGAGCGCCTGGTTGGTACCGCGCTTTTTGAGGCGTCCGCGCCCAAAGGTGTCGACCTGGGCAAGCCCGAGGTGGAAGTTCGGATTGAGATCCAGGACCAGGACTACCACATTGCCCATCGCAAACATCGCGGTGCCGGCGGCTATCCTCTCGGTGCCGTGGAAACGGTGATGACGCTGGTGTCCGGCGGTTACGACTCGTCCGTGGCAGCGTATCTGATGATGCGCCGGGGGCTGCGGTCGCATTTCCTGTTTTTCAGTCTTGGTGGCCCGGCCCATGAAATTGGTGTGCGTCAGGTGGTTCACTATATCTGGGATCGTTACGGAGCCTCCCACGGTGCCAAGTTTATTTCCGTGCCCTTCGAAGGCGTGGTGGCGGAAATCATGCGTTCCGTCAACCAGCGTCACTGGGGTGTGGTACTCAAACGCCAGATGCTGAAAGCCGCTTCGGAGATTGCCGCCCTTAACAATGCCTCGGGCCTGGTGACCGGCGATGCGGTCGCACAGGTCTCCAGCCAGACCCTGTCAAATCTCAACGTGGTGGACCGGGCCAGCGACGAAGTGGTACTGCGGCCCCTGATCTCCATGGACAAGGAGGCCATCATCAATATTGCACGGGAAATCGGCACCGAGCCGTTTGCTCGCACCATGCCGGAATACTGTGGTGTGATTTCCCGCAAGCCGGCCACCAGGGCGAAGCTTCACCGTGTCGAAGAAGATGAGGCCAATATGGACGCGCAGGTGCTGGAGCAGGCCATTGCGAACCGCCAGGACACGCCGGTCGACCGCCTGCTGGAAACCACCCGGACACCGGAAGAGGTGGAACTGGTCCATACCCCGGATGTGAACGACGTGATTATAGATGTGCGCCATCCCTCCGAAGGCGAACAGGCTCCTCTGCATCTGACCAGCAACCGGGTAGTGGAAATTCCCTTTTACGAACTGAGCGAGCGCATCCAGTCGCTACCTGCCGACAGACAGTACCTGTTGTACTGCGACCGCGGCACCATGAGCCGGATGCACGCCTGCAACCTGAAAGCCGAGGGCCACACCAATATCAAGGTGTACGCCCCCGCCCACTGATGGTTTAGCCTTCCAGTCCCTTGAAGAACTGCTGCACATTGGTGCTGAGGGTCTCCAGATCATAGCCGCCTTCCTGCACAACCAGGGTGGGCAGGCCGGTCTGGCGGATATGAGTGGCCAGGCGGCAGAAGCCTTCCGAGGACACCGATACCTTGGCCTGGGGGTCGTTGTGGTAGATGTCGAACCCGAGCGGGAGTATCAGCGCGTCGGGCTGGAACAGCCGAATGGCGGCCAGCGCTTCGTCAAGCCTGGCGAAGAAATCCTCTTCTGACGAGCCATGGGGCATCGGCATATTGATGTTGTAACCCAGGCCGTCACCTTCACCACGTTCGTCCTCGTAGCCGCTGACCACCGGATAGAAGTTGGTGGGGTCGCCGTGAATGGACACGTAGAGGACGTCACTACGGTCGTAGAAGATTTCCTGGATGCCCTGGCCGTGGTGCATGTCGGTATCCAGTATGGCAATCCTCGGGAAACGGGCTTTCATGTGCTCCGCAGCGATTGCGGCGTTGTTGAGATAGCAGAAGCCACCGGCGGCATCCTTGCGGGCATGATGGCCCGGTGGGCGACAGACCGCGTAGGCTGTGCGCTCGCCGGCAATCAGGGCATCGGCTGCCCCCAGTGCGGTCTGGGCAGACCAGTAGGCCGCTTCCCAGGTATTCGCCCCGATCGGGCAGCTGCCGTCAGCCTGGTAGCGGGCCGCCTCGGCAAGTATGCCTTTAAGGGCATTCGGTGAGCGCACAAAGATGTTGGAAATAACCTCGTCACCCCAGTCTTCCATCTGCGACCAGCGGCGGTGGGCAGACTCCAGGAAACGCAAATAACTCAGGTCATGGACCTTTGATATCGCCCCTGCACCCTGGTCTGCCGGCTGCAGTACCGGAATACCCATGGCCTTGAGCCCATTCAGCATTTGCCCGGTGCGATCAGGGACTTCCTGAGGCTGGCGCATCTGGCCACGGGTAAAATAGGTCTTGGGAAGATGCTGATCCTGCAAGGGATGAAAAAACGCCTTCATGTTCCGGCCTCCTGATAATGACATTCTTCGAGTATAGGCGTCCGCGGGTGCTGGTCAAAACACCATCGTCTGACTTTACAGTAGCGGTTTCTGCATCCACTATGAGAGACATATCACACTGACGCAAACCCGAATTCATACAAAATTGAAAGGAGCCGAGATGATCGAGTCACCATTGCTTCCCAAGCTGACTGGCTATATCGGCGGTCGCTGGTCTGAATCCCCGGACGGTAACACCTTCGATGTCTATAACCCGGCTACGGGGAAGGTGATTGCAAGCGTGGCATCCATGTCCGAAAGCGAGGTGACCGAGGCCGTTGAAGCCGGCAAATCCGCACTTCGTCTGACCACCCCTTACAGCATTGAAACCCGGCGCAAGTGGCTGGAAGGTATCCGCGACGCCCTCAAGGCCAATAAAGAGGAAGTGGGGCGCATCCTGTGCATGGAGCATGGCAAGCCCCTGAAAGAAGCCCAGGGTGAGGTGGACTATGCCGCCGGATTTTTCGACTACTGCTCCAAACACATTCAGGCCCTGGATGCCCACACCCTGACCGAGAAGCCGAAGGATTGTACCTGGACTGTGCACTATCGCCCCATCGGCGTTGCCGGCCTGATCACGCCCTGGAACTTTCCCATTGGCATGATCGCCAAGAAGCTGTCGGCGGCCCTGGCGGCCGGATGCCCGTCGGTGATCAAGCCAGCCAGCGAAACCCCGCTGACGATGATTGCCCTGTTTACCCTGATGGACAAACACGTCGATCTGCCGGATGGCATGGTCAACCTGGTGATGGGCAAGGCCAGCGTGATTGGCAAGGTGCTTTGCGAAAGCCCCGATGTGCCCATGCTCAGCTTCACCGGCTCCACCGAAGTGGGCCGCAAGCTGATTGTGGATACCGCCGAGCAGGTGAAAAAACTGGCCCTGGAACTGGGTGGTAACGCACCGTTTATTGTCTTTGACGACGCGGATCTCGATGCAGCCGCCGATAACCTGATCGCCAACAAGTTCCGTGGCGGCGGCCAGACCTGTGTCTGCGCCAACCGGATTTTCGTCCACGAGAAAGTGGCCGATGCCTTTGGTGAGAAACTCGCCGAGCGAGTGAACAAGATGACGGTAGGTGACGGCATCAACGGTGATGTGGATCTTGGGCCGCTGATCAACAAGGCCGGGTTCGATAAGGTCAAACGTCACCTGGAAGATGCCCTGGAGAAAGGTGCCGGCCTGGTGGCCGGCAAGAAGCCGGCAGATCTTGGCGAAGGCCACCTGTTCTTCCCGCCGACGGTGGTCACCAATGTGAACCGGGACATGTGCTGCTACCGTGAAGAAACCTTTGGCCCACTGGTGCCAATGGCCCTGTTCCGTACCGAAGAGGAAGCCATAGAAGCCGGTAACGACACCGAATTCGGTCTGGCGTCCTATGTCTTCACCGCTGACGCGGAACGCGCCCAGCGGGTTGCCGCCGGGCTACGCTTTGGCCACTGTGGCTGGAACACCGGTACTGGCCCCACACCAGAAGCACCGTTCGGTGGCATGAAGGCCTCCGGCATCGGCCGGGAAGGCGGCCTCGAGGGCCTGTTCGAGTTCGTTGAAGCCCAGACAGTGCCCAGAGGCTTTTAATACAGAAGCTTTCTGCCTTCATAGTCTGGAGGTGTCGCACGGGGGAGGTTCCCCTTCAGGACACGCTACAGGCACATCCCTGTGCGCTTGACTGTGGCCATCCCTGGCCACAGACAGTCCTGAAGGGGAACCTCCCCCGCGCTTTTCTGGCTTATGGAGTCGTAGGTCGGATTAGCAAAGCGTAATCCGACACCTCTCCCTACCCGGCAAACCCGCCTCTCTCCTGTTATAATTCCACACCTGTTCATTTAACCAGTAGCGACCGATCTCTATGGATGTCTCCCACATTATCGACGCCCTCAACGACGCCCAGCGCGAGGCTGTAACCGCCCAGAATGACCATCTGCTGGTGCTGGCCGGTGCGGGCAGTGGCAAGACCCGGGTGCTGGTCCACCGGATTGCCTGGCTGATGCAGGTGGACAAGGTGCCACCAACGGGGATTCTGGCGGTGACCTTCACCAACAAGGCGGCCAAGGAGATGCGTTACCGCATCGAGCAGATGATGAATATTCCGGCCCGTGGCCTTTGGTTTGGCACATTCCATGGCATTGCCCACCGGTTGTTGCGGGCCCATTACCAGGATGCCGGCCTGCCGGAGAACTTCCAGGTCCTGGACAGTGATGACCAGTTGCGCCTGATCAAGCGGGTCATGCGGGAGATGCAGATTGATGAAAGCCGTTGGCCGCCGAAACAGGCCCAGTGGTTTATCAACGGCCAGAAGGACGAGGGGTTGAGGGCGGAACATATCCAGGAAAATCCCGGTGACCACTTCACCTCCACCATGCTGAAGATCTACCGCCAGTACGAGAAACTGTGCAACCTGAGCGGGCTGGTGGATTTTGGCGAGTTGCTGCTGCGCTCCCATGAACTGTGGCTGCATCGCCCGGAGCTGCTGAGCCATTACCAGAACCGGTTCCAGCAGATTCTGGTGGACGAGTTCCAGGACACCAACACTATCCAATACGCCTGGCTGCAGATTCTGGCGGGCAACCGGGTGCCACTGACTGTGGTGGGGGACGACGACCAGTCCATCTACGGCTGGCGGGGGGCGAAAATCGAGAACATCCAGCAGTACCAGCGGGATTTCCCCAATGCCCGGCTGGTGCGGCTGGAGCAGAACTACCGCTCCACCCAACTGATTCTGAAAGCCGCCAACGCCGTGATCGCCAACAACCAGGGCCGGCTGGGCAAGGAGCTCTGGACCGACGGCCCCGATGGCGAGCCCATCAGCCTGTATGCCGCATTCAATGAACAGGATGAAGCCAACTACATCGCCGATACCATCAGCAGTTGGGTCAGCGAAGGCAACCTGCGCAGCGAGTCCGCCATACTCTACCGTTCCAACGCCCAGTCCCGGGTGTTGGAAGAATCCCTGATCCGCCAGGGCATTCCCTATCGGGTCTATGGCGGCCTGCGGTTCTATGACCGCCAGGAAATCCGCAACGCCATCGCCTACCTGCGCCTGGTGCATTACCGCCGGGATGACGCCGCCTTCGAACGAGTGGTGAACATTCCCGCGCGGGGTATCGGCGCCAAGAGCCTGGCGGATATGCGGGCCTATGCTACCGAGCGCAGTATTTCCCTGTGGGAATCCGCGGAGCGTTTGCTGGAAGCCGGGCAGGTCAAGGGCCGCGCCAAAACGGGCCTGCAATCATTCATGGGCATTATTGAAAGCCTGACAGAAATGGTGGATGACGCGTCCCTGCACGGGCTGATGAAGAAAACCCTGGAGCTCAGTGGCCTCCGGGACTACCACGCCAACGAAAAGGGCGAAAAAGGGCAGGCGCGGGCAGAGAACCTGGACGAGCTGGTCAACGCCCTGTCGGACTTTGAAGCGGAGGAGGGGGTTGATCCGTTGTCGGAGTTTATCGCCCAGGCGGCACTGGACGCCGGCGAAGCACAGGCCGAGGCCAATGAAGACTGCGTGCAGCTGATGACCCTGCATTCCGCCAAGGGCCTGGAGTTCCCGCTGGTGTTCCTGGCCGGGGTGGAGGAAGGCTTGTTCCCCCACAGCATGTCCCTGGAAGAACCGGGGCGAATGGAAGAAGAGCGCCGCCTGGCCTACGTGGGCATCACCCGGGCCATGAAAAAGCTGGTGCTTACTTACGCGGAATCCCGGCGTTTATACGGACAGGAAAAGTTCCACGCCCTGTCACGGTTCGTTCGTGAGATTCCCGGCGACTGCATCCAGGAAGTCCGGCTGCGTAACACCGTCAGCCGCCCGGCGATGATGGCGCGCCCGAACGAAAGCATGTTCAGCCAGGACTCTGCCCAGCAGTCCGGCTTCAGCCTGGGCCAGCGGGTGCGGCATCCGAAGTTTGGTGAAGGCATTGTGATGAACAGCGAGGGCAGTGGCCACCATACCCGGGTGCAGGTGAACTTCGATGAAGGCGCCAAGTGGCTGGTTCTGGCCTATGCGCCTTTGGAAGCCTGCTGACTTTTGGTGTAGGCACGGGTTGGGTATCTCCGTTTAAAACACGCCTCAAGACGTCCTGTTTGGCCTGGGCTCCGCCATCCATGGCTCCGCGTAGGTCGGATTAGCCGCAGGCGTAATCCGACAATCAGGTGTCGGCTCTATCTCAGTTTGTCGGATTACGCCTGCGGCTAATCCGACCTACGGCTGCTGAGGCCTGTTCCGATACCTGCCTGCGCCACACTCAAAGCCAGCCTTTACGCTTGACGTTAAACGTATCGCCGGCGCTTGAAGCTTACCCTGTCAGCATAATCATCAATCCTGCCGACACGGCGTACATCCGCCCAGGTTCCCTTGTAGTAAGGGATGATGTTCCGGTCGGTCCATGGCGTGACCAGGTCACCCATCACAGAGTTGAAGTACATCGCCTCCATGAACACATGGCCCTGCTTGATGTCCGGCTCCAGGTAGGCCATGGCGGTGGTAGCGCCGTAATCGTTAAACAGCTCCACCAGGTCGCCGGATTCGATGCCAAGGTCCTTGGCGTCTTCCGGATTGATTTCCAGCGGGGCCATGGGGTAGCGGCCACGTCGGAATTCCACATGCTGGTCATGGTAAGCGGTTTGCCAGATCTGGTTGGTGCGGCCGTTGTTGATCCAGAACCGGTACTTCTTGCGCTGCGCTTCCACGACATCCGGCATGCCATTCCACGGCGAGGCCTGGAAGTGCGCCTTGCCATCGTCGGTGTCGAACTTGCCATCGGTATACAGCATTTCCGTTCCGATTAACTTGCCATCCTTGTACTCCCTGATCGGTAACTGAACGCCGTTGTTCCCGGCGGCCCGCAGCCGTTCGTAGGTGGCCAGGTGACCGTTGGATCCGCCCTGGCTGTCGATATCCGGTGCTCCGGACTGGCCGGCGCGGCGGAAACCGTCATTGTAGGCATCTTCCTCGGTTTTCCAGTCAAAACCCTCAAAACGCTTGGCCATCTCGGCATTGCCTTCGGCATCGTAGAGCTTGCGCAGGGCGTTGGCCATGTCGGCAGCAATCAGACAGTCCGGTTTGGCGGTGCCGGGAGGATCCATGAACTTCTCGGACAGGCGCAAGCGCCGCTCACCGTTCATGGAGGTCAGGTTCATTTCGCCGGTATGCGCTGCCGGCAGCACCATGTGGGCGGCCTCGGCAAACTTGGTGGCGTAAAGGTCGATCACGGTCACGAACAGGCCGCCGTCTTCCTTCACCGCTTTGTGGATGACCTTTGCCATTTCCTCCGGGCCGGCACCGCGTACCTTGCGCATCGCCTGTTTGACAATGTCACTGCGGCGGAGGACTTCGTTGCGGTACTGTTCAGCGTTCAGCGTCGTCTGGAAGGCATTGCAGGCCCAGACGGTAAGCATCTGGCCATTGCCCTGGATGATTTCCTGGTCCACGTAGGGCGCCGGACGGCCACCCGGATACGGTGGCCGGCAGTAACCTTCCTGATGGCCGCCCATCCGGACCACGCCAGTGCCACGGCGGCCCACGTTATGGGTGGCCAGCACCAGATCCACCAGCGCGGACTGGATGCGGTAGTTGTCGTTGCCCCAGATAATGCCCTTCTCATACCCGTGCAAGGTACGGGGCCGGTGGCCGGAAGCTTTCGGCTTGTACGCCCACTCCGCAGCCTTGATGAGCTTGTCCTTACTGATGCCGGTGATTTCGCTGGTCTCGTCCAGGCTGAGGCGGTTGGCTTTAACCGCGTCCTCGAAGCCGGTCGTGTACTCCTTGATAAATTCCTCATCCTGCCAGCCCTGGTCAACCACGTAGGTGAGCAGGCCATTGAAAAGGGCCGTATCGGTGCCCGGCTCGATATCCAGAAACAGGATGTTGTCCTTGTCTATCGCCTGTTCCAGCAGAGCGACAGTGAGCGCCCGGCGGGGATCCACCAGGATAATCCTGGTCTGCTGGATGGTTTCGCCGTCATCGTAGACCGCCCGTTTTTTATCGGTCGACTGACCCTGAAGGCTGGGCAGCCAGTGGTTGAGGAAATAGTTGGTCTGGGTCTCATAGGCATTTGCGCCGATAGAGAAAATGCAGTCCGCCATCTGGGCGTCTTCATAGCTGTTGTTCAGCTCGCCGATGCCCATATCCCGGGTAGCATGGCATTCCGAGTTGTAGGCAGGGCGATTGTGAATCCGCACCATTTTGCTGCCCAGACCGGTAAAAATCAGCTTGCCGGTACCCCAGGTGTTTTCGAAGCCGCCGCCTGCACCGCCATGGTCGAACAGGTTGAACATCAGCTGGTCGGGGCCTGCGTCATCCAGTATCAGTTTGGTCAGGTGACTATAGAGCGTGACTGCCTGATCCCAACTGGTGTCCCGCCATTCATCGCCGGCAAACACCCGGGGGTATTTCAGCCGCTGACTGCCCACCGGTGTCTGTGGTGAGTGCATGATGGATGCCATCTGACCACCCCGCGTGGACGACAGACCGCTGTTCACTTTGCAGTCGTTGTCCGGCACGATCATGATCCTGTGATAGCTGCCATCATCATCCTGAATAACGTTGGTCATGGCCTGGGTCATTGTCACTTTCAGCGCCGGTAGCTGCTGGCGAAAATCAAGGCCAAGGGCATTCTGGTCGGGAGCCAGCCCGCCTTCCTGGTCGGCGGGCCATTTGTAGACATGGTAACCGCAACCGACAATGCAGAAATGGCAGCAGGTCTGGGTTTTCTGTGCATTGGCCGGTGGCAGCGCAATCCGGTCCTTCTTGTGTTCAAACATGATGCATCCCTCCTCACGCGCTCGGCAGAATATTGGCCTGGCGGCCGTAGATCAGACCTTCCACGCCAACTGCCTCGATGGAATCATCCGAATCCCTGTAACTGAGGAGAATCCGGGGCAGGTTTTCCGTGGCCTGGCCAGACACCATCTGCCCATTGAGCTCGGAGTCAAAAACGCTGAAATGGCAGGGACACTTGAAGGTGCGTTCCTCAGCGGAATAGTTCACCGGGCAACCCATGTGGGTACAGAGGATGCTGTAGGCGACAATATCTTCGTCAGGACCTATGCCGCCCTGGGTCTTGCGCCCGGTTTTAACCAGGGCACAGGGTGAAGAGGTGTCCGGATAGCTGAAGGAAACAGGTTGACCGACTTTCAGGTCGCCAGCCTTGCTGATAGTGGTTTGAGGGTAGTCCAGCATGACCTTGCCGGGTTGCGGGTTGCTCTCGCTTGCCTGGGCCGGGCTCCAGACAAGCGCTGCGCCAGCCCCTGCAACGGTGGCGCCGCTGCCGGCCAGGAAGCGTCTTCGGGAAAGTTTCATCGTTGTTCTCCTTGTTGTCTTCGAGGGTTTTGACTTCCTCAGACACAGCCTTTTATAAGGATAGAACCGATTTAAACTTCCACTAGAAGCTTTGGCTAAAAAATGATCAATTATTGATCTTGCTCAATTTCCGCGCATTCACATATTTCCTTGACTGACCCACTGTGACGCCTCTTCGGATCATCAATTCGGCGCGTTGCGTTGTTTGGGATCCTGCTTGAAGTCACCGATGGCGCGGTGGGGATCACTCTGCTCACGATGCCGGTGAGTAGCTTCGGCCCACCACAGGAGTTGGGCACTACCGCGGTGGAAATAGCTCTGCCAGCGATCGGCGTTCTCGCCGGTCTGAAACTGGCCAGTCTCGGTCAGCACATCGGCCGCCTCGGGAATCTGAATCATCGCAGAGACCGGCAAACAACCAAGCTCGGACAGAAATCCCCGCATGGTAACCGCTGCCCGGGCACCACCCCATTGCCCGGCCGAATAGGTCACAATCAGGCTGGGCTTGTAGGCAAACAGCGAGCTGCCGAAGTGGTTGAGCATGTGCGCCAGGGCCGGGCTCATGGAATGGTTGTATTCCGGGCTGACCATCACATAGCCATCGGCCGTTTTGATCTTGTTGGCCAGTTCGTCGAGCTGTTTCGGAACCTTGCTCTGCGGGTAGGCGAAATGGGGTTTGAAGACCGGGTCGAATGTCCACTCCAGTGGGTCAATGATTTCCACCTCGTGGTCTGGCAGCACCTCGCCGAAATGCTGCTCAAGGGCTTTCGCCACTCTAAGCCCCAGGCGCGCCGGTTTGGGCGGCGTACTGTCACGGGTTGAGCCAAGAAAAATCAAAAATTTCATAGTGTTCGATCCAGGTGTGTTGGGGGTCAGGCCGGAAACCGGTCCCGGGAGCGGCGATGCAGTGGCGGACTTTCCAGAGCCGCGCCGGCGATGATGGCCAGGGCCACCCAGACCGACAGATACTTGCCGAACAAATCCATGCCTTCGCTGGTGTCTACGTCTTCAGTGACATCTGTATTGATGTTCATGATATCCCCCTCACATGGATCGCTGATTGACCCGTTTCGATACGTCTTCGGCACTTTCCATCCGCTCGGAATACCGGTCCGTCAGGTAGTCACTGCGGTCCCGGATCAATAGCGTGAACTTCACCAGTTCCTCCATCACGTCCACGATGCGGTTGTAGAAGGGTGACGGCAGCATCCGGTCATTATCATCAAACTCCATAAAGGCTTTTGGTACCGATGACTGGTTCGGGATGGTCACCATCCGCATCCAGCGACCGAGCACCCGCAGCTGGTTCACTGCATTGAAGGACTGGGAGCCACCGCAGACTTGCATCACCGCCAGGGTCTTGCCCTGGGTGGGACGCATCCCGCCGATGGACAGGGGAATCCAGTCAATCTGGGTTTTCATGATCCCGGTCATGGCGCCGTGGCGCTCCGGGGAGCACCACACCATGCCTTCCGACCACTGTGCCAGTTCGCGCAGTTCCTGAACCTTCGGATGAGTGGCTTCCTCGGCATCCGCCAGGGGCAATCCCCGAGGATTGAACACGCGGGTTTCAGCGCCCATGGCTTCCAGCAGCCGCGCGGCCTCCTCTACCACGAGCCGGCTGAACGAGCGTTCCCGCAGTGAACCGTAAAGCAGGAGAATCCGCGGCGGGTGTGTGGACGGCATGTCGGCAAATAACGTGTCAGCTGTAGGTGCCGAGAACAGCATCCCGTCAATGTTCGGAAGGTCTGGGTTACTCATAACGCTTTTATATCACCCTGCAGAGTTCATGAATTCGGATTGAGGTTCAAAGCATAGCTGTCGGGTAGACGAATAACCTGCCGAAAAGATACAGCAGAATTTTTGCGGTTGGACAGGGTTATTGTTTCACCAATGCAGGGTTTACTTTGCCATCGGATCGGCCTAATATCCAGAAAATCGGATATCCATAAAATAATATATTCGGAGAAACGAATATGAAACGGCGCGTTTTGTTCGTCTGTACTGCCAACAGTGCCCGTTCGCTGATGGCCGAGGCTTTGCTTAAACATATGGCCGGAGACCAATTTGAAGTTGCCAGCGCAGGTACTGAGCCTGCACAGCCACATCCCATGGCACTGCAGGTATTACAGGAAGCAGGCTTTGCCGTGGAGGATCTGCACAGTAAGAAGCTGGAAGATCTGCGGGATAAAAACTGGGATTACGTCATTACGTTGTGTGAAAAAGCGTCCAGGGAGTGCGGCACAGTGTGTGATCCGGCCCAGCAGATTGCCTGGGATTTCCCCGACCCGGTACCCAGCGGACGGCATGCCACATTTGCGCTGACGCTCAAAGAGCTGAAGGAGCGTATCGGTCTGTTCACCATGGTGCACCAAAAAAAAACCGGGCTGAACCCGCTGGAATACAATCCGGTCAGTGTTTTTCGGGCGCTTGGGGATGAGTTGCGGCTGGCGATTCTGATGCTGATACGAAACCAGAAAAAACTCTGTGTGCATGAACTGACCACGGCACTGGATTCCTCCCAGCCCAAGGTCAGCCGACATCTGGCTAATCTGAAAGAAGCGGGGCTCCTGGAAGCGGCGCGCCAGGGCCAGTGGGTTTATTATTTTCTCCACCCGCAGATGCCGCAATGGTTGATGAGGGTGCTGGATGAGACATCGGACAGTAATACCACATTGGTAGAACGGGAGATGGAAAGGCTGAAAGCCATGACCGACCGACCTGTTGTGCGTGTACTGTAACGTCAATTTGACTGGACAGCTTGAAGATTGATTCAGGAGCAAAGATGAGCAAGATCAAGGTAGGAATAAACGGATTTGGCCGCATTGGCCGCCTGTCGCTGAGGGCCGCGTGGGGATGGCCCGAGATGGAATTTGTTGCCATCAATGATCCGGGTGCAGACGCCACCACCCTCGCGCACCTGCTGAACTTCGATAGTGTTCACGGCACCTGGGGCCAGGAAGCCACTCCGGACGGCGATGATATCGTTATCGGGGATCAGCGTATCCGCGTAACCCACAACAAGACCATCGGAGAGACCGACTGGTCCGGGTGCGATCTGGTCATCGAAGCCAGTGGCAAGATGAAAACCGTAGAATTACTGCAGGGTTATCTGGACCAGGGCGTAAAGCGGGTGGTTGTGACGGCCCCCGTCAAGGAAGCAGGTGCTAAAAATATTGTCGTCGGTGTAAACGACGGCATTTTCGATCCGGCCAGCGACCGCATTGTGACCGCTGCGTCGTGCACCACCAACTGCCTGGCACCGGTGGTGAAAGTGATTCACGAGAAACTGGGGATCAAACACGGCTCCATCACCACGATTCACAGCCTGACCAATACTCAGACCATCATTGATGCGCCCCACAAGGACCTGCGCCGGGCCCGGGCCTGCGGCAGTTCCCTGATTCCCACCAGTACCGGCTCCGCCACCGCGATCATCGAGATTTTCCCCGAACTGAAAGGGCGGCTGGATGGCCATGCGGTGCGCATCCCCCTGATCAACGCGTCATTGACCGATTGCGTTTTCGAGGTGGAAACGCCGACCGATCGCGATACGGTAAACCGGTTGCTGAAAGAGGCGGCTGAGGGAGAACTCAGGGACATCCTGGGCTACGAAGAGCGCCCGCTGGTGTCCATCGACTACAAGACCGACCCGCGCTCGTCCATCGTTGATGCCCTGTCCACGCTGGTGATCAACGGCACCCAGGTGAAAATCTACGCCTGGTACGACAACGAGTGGGGCTACGCCAACCGTACCGTGGAGCTGGCGCGCAGGGTGGGCTCTGCCTGATATGACCGCCGCCATCCGACAGTACCTGGTCATTACCGGCAACTACTGGGCCTTCACCCTGACGGACGGCGCCCTGCGGATGCTGGTGGTGCTGCATTTCCACCAGCTGGGCTACTCGCCACTGGAAATTGCCCTGTTGTTCATCTTCTACGAGTTCTTCGGTGTGGTCACCAACCTGGTGGGAGGCTATCTGGGAGCCCGCTGGGGTCTGAACCGCACCATGAACATCGGGCTTTTCCTGCAGATTGTCGCGCTGGGTATGCTGGCGGTGCCGGCGGCCATGCTCACCGTGCCCTGGGTGATGGCGGCACAGGCGCTGTCCGGCATTGCCAAGGATCTCAACAAGATGTCCGCCAAGAGCGGCATCAAGTTGCTGGTGCCGGATGAGCAACAGGGAACCCTGTACAAATGGGTGGCCATTCTCACCGGTTCCAAGAACACCCTCAAGGGTGTCGGCTTCTTCCTCGGTGGCGTGCTGTTGATGGCTGCGGGCTTTACGGGCGCGGTTGTTGCGATGGCAGTAGCCCTGGGGCTGGTGTGGCTGGCCAGTCTGTTCCTGCTGGGGCAGGACCTGGGCAAGAGCAAGGCCAAACCCAAGTTTAGTGAAATCCTGTCCAAAAGCCGCGCCATTAACGTGCTCTCAGCGGCGCGGATGTTCCTGTTCGGCGCCCGGGACGTGTGGTTTGTGGTGGCCCTGCCGGTGTATATGGCCACGGTATTCGGCTGGGACCACTGGCAAGTGGGGGGCTTCATGGCCAGCTGGATCATCGGCTATGGCTTTATCCAGACGGTTGCGCCCGGTATCACCGGCCATTCCCAGGGCCGGAAGGGCGCGGTGCTTTGGGCTGCTGCTCTGGCATTGATTCCGGCAGTTATTGCCGGGGGGCTGGTGGCGGGCTGGTCGCCTCAGCCGGTGGTGATCGGTGGCCTGCTGTTGTTCGGGGTGCTGTTTGCCGTCAATTCGTCGCTCCACAGCTATCTGATCGTCAGCTATGCCCGGGGTGATGGCGTTTCCCTGGATGTGGGCTTCTACTACATGTCCAACGCAGCTGGTCGGCTTCTTGGCACCATTCTCTCCGGCTGGGTTTACCAGGCCTACGGGCTGGAAGCCTGTCTGTGGATCTCATCGGCTTTGGTGGCCATGGCATCGCTACTGTCTTTGTTATTGCCCGAGAGGCGGCCCGTAGTGACGTGAATTGGCGTCAGAAGCGCATGACCAATCCAGCGCCGGCTTCCACCTGCAAGTAGCCGTCGCTGCGAAACCTGAGCTCGCAGCCGCCGGAGCAGAACACGGAACCGCCCGAGTTCAGGGCGGTGTAAATGCCGCGAAGATCCAGTCTCAAGCGCAGTTGTTCGGTCAGGAAAAACTGGTACCCACCACCGAGCGAGAGCGCTGCCCGGTGGTGGGTATCGTATCTCGAGTCCTCCGCTTCCAGGCGGGTAACGCCCAGCACGCCGGAGACAAACCCTCCGTAGCTTTTCCCGCCGGGAAAATAGAGCCCTCCGAACTGGAGTTGGTAGATCGTAAGGTCGATGGATTCGATGCCAGGGGCGAACAGGCCATTGTCGAGCCTGGCCGAGGTGCGTTGCCGGCCAAAATAAAGCTCTCCCTGTTTGCCGGGCTCCGCCAGATCAAAATTGAACACCAGTCCCTGGCTGGCGGAATCCCGGAAGTCGATCTGATCGTCGGCGCTGGCGCCGGCGGTCTCGATATCCACCGAACTGCTTATGCGAAAGCCTGCAAATGGCGACACTCCAACCTCTGCTACCGCCGGCGCTGGCAGTGTCAGGGCGAACAGGACCGCTGTGAGGGTTCGGAGGCTCATACATGTCTGCTCTGTGTGACTGATTTCTGGCAAGATCCTGTGCAATGGTGTCACCATTGTGGATTCCGTATGCCCGGGTGAACCTATTTTGACAGAACTTTTGTTGGAAAACGTCAGTGTCGGCGCCCTGAGCGAGGTCTCTCTGGTGGTGCCAGCCGGGCAGGTCGTTTGCCTGTCCGGCTCCTCCGGCAGTGGCAAAAGCCGTCTGCTGCGGGCCGTGGCTGACCTGGAGCCACACGGCGGCAGGATTTCTCTGGGTGATACCGCCCAGTTGGATGTTCCCGCACACCAGTGGCGTAGACGAGTGGTAATGGTCCCGGCCGAGAGCCAGTGGTGGTTCGATGAAGTCGGCCCCCACTTTCCGGGCATGACAGCCGAGCAGTTGCCTCCGGCGCTGGCATTTCCGCCCGAGGTGATGGTCTGGTCGGTGAGCCGGTTGTCCTCGGGAGAGCGACAGCGGCTTGCACTCTGGCGGGCCCTGGCCATGCAACCGGAGGCCCTGTTGCTGGATGAGCCCACCGCCAATCTCGATGGCAACACTACGGAAGTTATCGAGGACTGGTTGCTGGAAGAGATCCGGCGGCGTGAGATCGCCACACTCTGGGTAGCCCATGACCGGGCCCAGATTCACCGGGTGGCGGATGCGCACTATCGGATCCAGGGAACCGGACTGGAGACTGTCCATGGAAGTGATTGATCTGGCCTGGTGGAAATTGGGGCTGGCGGCCCTGCTGGTGCTGGCCCTGGCTGCGACGGGTTATGTGGCGCGCCTGGGTATTACCCGCAACCTGCTGATTGCCGCCCTGCGCACAGTGATCCAGTTGGCCCTGATCGGGCTGGTGCTGGAGGCCCTGTTTGCATCCGCCGCCTTTTACTGGATTGCGCTGATGGCCCTGGTCATGCTGCTGGTGGCCGGTCGGGAGGTGGTGGCGCGGCAGGGGAGGCGGCTTCACGGCTGGTGGGCATTCGGTATCGGTACCGGCGCCATGTTCGTATCGTCTTTTGCAGTGACCGTGCTGGCACTGACGGTCGTTATCGGGCCGGAGCCCTGGTACACGCCGCAATACGCCATTCCGCTGTTGGGCATGATGCTGGGCAATACCATGACCGGAATCAGTCTGGCCCTGGACCGTTTGAACGAGGGTGCCTGGCGGCAGCGGGCGGTGATCGAGAACCGTCTGATGCTGGGCCAAACCTGGCAGCAGGCCTTCGAGGATATTCGTCGAGAAGCCATGCGCAGCGGCATGATGCCCTCCATTAACGCCATGGCCGCGGCAGGCATTGTCAGCCTGCCGGGCATGATGACCGGCCAGATTCTCGCCGGCAGCCCGCCGGCGGTCGCGGTGAAATACCAGATCCTGGTAATGCTGATCATCACCGTCGGCACCGGTTTCGGGGCCGTGATGGCGGTCTCCTGGGGAAGCCGGCGCCTGTTCGACGAACGTGAACCCTTACCTGGTCAGGTCATGATTGCAGCCAGCCAACGATCGTGTCGTGCTCCGGGATGGAGCCGCTGTGGACCACTTTACCGTCAACCGCAACAGCCGGAGTGGACATGACCTGGTACTCCATGATTTTTGCCGGGTCGGTGACTTTCTCCACAATCACTGTCTGACCCAACTCCCTGGCAATACGCTCAATGCTTTCGGCGGTGTTGACGCATTTCTTGCAGCCGGTTCCCAGTACTTCGAAATGTTTCATAAGCTTCTCCTGTGGGATGTTTCATTCATTGTTGAAGGAATCAGAACCCGGTAAACAGCCAGGGACTGATGGCATTGATCACCCAGCCGACCACCATGAAATTGGCCAGCAGGATCATGAAAATCAGCCCCAGCAGACGGAAGGTCATCACCTGCTTGAGCATGATGAATTCGGGGAAGCTGGCCGCCACGGTACTCATACAGAATGCGAGCGTGGTACCTACCGGAAGGCCCTTCATGATCAGGCTCTCCATGACCGGAATAACACCGGTGGCATTGGAATAGAGAGGCAGCCCGGCAAGCACGGCGGCCGGTACGCTCCACAACTGGCCGGAACCCAGGTTTTCAGCAAACCAGCCATCGGGCACAAAACCATGCAGGGCGGCACCGAGGCCTACGCCGATGAGCACCCATTTCCAGATGCGCCCAACGATGTCTGTTAGTTCGTTTTTCGCAAACTGATGGCGCTCAGCAAACGTCATTTTCTGAACGGGCTGGATGGCTGTCTCTTCCGGGTGCTCTTTCACTGTTTGTGTCGCTTTCTGATAGGCCTTGGCAGCAAAATCCTTGAGCCAGCGCTCTCCCTTCATCGCGTCCAGGATCATTCCGCCGATGATACCCACGGCCATACCAATCACCACATAGGCCAGTGTGAACTTCCAGCCCAGCAGGCTCCACAGCATGATCACCGCCACTTCGTTGATGATCGGCGAGGTGAACAGAAAGGCCATAGTAATACCCAGCGGTATTCCGGCGCTGGTAAAACCCAGAAACAGCGGAATACTGGAGCAGGAACAGAACGGAGTGATGGCACCAAAGCCGGAGCCCAATGCGTAACCGGCGAAACGATTCTTGCCCTGGATGTAAGCGCGCACCCGCTCCAGATCAAGGGCTGCGCGGGCCAGGGCGATCACGTAAATCATCACCACCAGCAGAAACAGAATTTTGGTGGTGTCTTCGATAAAAAAGTGGACGGAGGTACCAAGCCTGGTGGCAGGGTCCAGTCCGATTACGCTATAAGTCAGCCAGTTGGCAAAGTCGGTAAAGATGTCGAGCATGAGCTTCCTGATCCATTAGATATCATCGGTTATGATGAAGACGAATCAGTCCGGGAAAAGATACTGTTTCAGGGGTTGATGTTGTTTATCGATCGTTTATCCCTATAAACAGATCGGACGGGTTACATTTTTCGGGAGCAATCTCAATGGCGTTCGAGTGCGTTTTGCGGGCATGGCATGATCATCAGGCGGAACTGCGCCACTTCCTGCTTGGCCGCCTTAAAGAGCCGGCACAAAGCGATGACCTGCTTCAGGATGTGTTTCTCAAGGCCATGCGCGAGGGGCAATCTTTCTGCGAACTGGAGAACCCGCGCAGCTGGCTGTTCCGTGTGGCCAGGAATGCCCTTGCGGACAGCCATCGTCTGCGCAAGGCCTGGGTGCCTGTACCGGACCATCTGCCGGACAATCGCAGGGCAGTGTCTGATCCGGTGGCTGACCTGGATGTGTGTATCCGGGCGGTTTTGCCCTCGCTCGGGGACGATGACCGCGATATTCTCGAGGCCTGTGATCTCGGCCCGTTATCCCAGGACGATTACGCTGCAAGTAACGGTATTTCGCTACCGGCAGCCAAAGCCAGAATCCGCCGGGCCAGAGCGCGCCTGAGGGACGAACTGGCCCGCCGTTGCAACGTGATAACGGATTCTTCCGGCAAAGTCTGTTGTCACAATTCAGTTGCCGACAACACCCGGACGGGACACTAGGCTTCCTGGTCTGGCACTTCCCGAATCCGGCCATGCTCGTCTATGGCAACGTAAACGAAGAGTCCTTCCGTTACCTTGCGAGGGGCTTTAGCCGAGCGGTCCAGTGTCCAGACCTCTATGTTGATCTTCATCGAGCTGCGACCAACCTCCATCAGCTCTCCATAACAGCCAACCTGCGAACCTACCCGCAGTGGGGAGAGAAACTCCATCCTGTCCATGGCAACCGTTGCGTTACGCCCCTGGGAGATACGCCCGGCCATGGTGGCTGCGGCCATATCCATCTGTTTGACCAGCCAGCCGGCGAAAACATCACCATTGGGGTTGGTGTCGGAGGGCAGGGGAATGACCTGAATGATCAATTCGCCCCTGGGAGTAGGTTTGTCGTCATCGAGCGCCGTCATGGATGTAACCTTTTGGGTCCGGAATTGTTTTAGTACCCGCATGTTAGCGGCCTGCGCGGCGTCTGCAAGAAAAATTGAACATCCTGTTCTATATTTCAGGGGCTGTAATAAAGTTGTCACAGAGTGGCTTTATTGTTCACACATCGGTGAAGCAAACCCGTAAGTAAAGTCAAAAAGACGAATGGAGACTCAACGTGATCAAACTTAAAACAGCCCTTACAACTGTGGCACTGGCAGGCAGCATCGCCGCTGTATCCTCCCCGGCCATGGCTCGCGACACCATCAGCATTGTCGGTTCTTCCACTGTTTACCCCTTCGCTACCGTGGTAGCCGAGCGTTTTGGTCGTGACACCGACTTCCCGACTCCGAAGCTGGAGTCCACCGGTTCCGGCGGCGGTCTGAAGCTGTTCTGTGAAGGTGTGGGCACCCAGCACCCGGACATCACCAACGCTTCACGTCGCATGAAGAAGAGTGAGTTCGACAACTGCCAGGCCAATGGCGTTAAAGACATTACTGAGGTCCGTATCGGTGCCGACGGTATCGTTATGGCCAACTCCAAGGAAGCGCCCAAGATGGACCTGAGCCTTGAGCAGATCTTCCTGGCCCTGGCCAAGGAAGTTCCGGATCCTGACGGCGGTGACAAGCTGGTTGCCAACCCCTACGAGAACTGGAACGAGATCGATTCCAGCCTGCCTGATATGGAAATCAGCGTGATGGGTCCGCCCCCGACTTCTGGCACCCGTGATGCGTTCGTCGAGCTGGCAATGGAAGGCGGCTGCAAGGAATTCGAGATGATCGCCGACATGGACGGAGATCAGTTCGAAACGGTTTGTCACAGCATGCGCGAAGATGGTCCGTTCATCGAAGCTGGTGAAAACGACAACCTGATCGTTCAGCGCCTGACCCGTGACGAGGAAACCGTGGGTATCTTTGGCTACAGCTTCCTGATGGAAAACAGCGGCCAGATTCAGGCAGCGACCATCAACGGTGTTGAGCCCACGCCGGAGAACATCTCCAGCGACAAGTACCCGGTTGCCCGTTCACTGTGGTTCTACATCAAACACGATCACGTGGGTGTTGTTCCAGGTATCCAGGAATACGTAGCTGAGTTCACCAGCGAAGGCACCTGGGGCGACAACGGTTATCTGGGCGATGTGGGTCTGATCCCGCTGCCACGGGAAGAGCGTATGGAAATCGCCAAGCGAGCGAAAGATCTGGAACCGATGACTGGCAACGAGCTGTAAGGCCCGGCCAGAGACGTCAGGGATGACGAAACGAGAGCGCGGGCCAAACGGTCCGCGCTCTTTTGTTACAGTTGAATGAATATTTTTGTGTGCCAAGCTGGCAAAATAGACGCCCAGTTCATTTAAAGCCACTAAAACAGAGACTGTTATGCAGACGGCCAATCTTCTGCCCCTGGTTCTGGTTCTAGCCGTGGTCGCCTATGGCCTTGCCTATATGCGATCCCGTGCGGTCGCAGCGCCTATCGGCGGAATCCGTAACCTCAAAGCTCTTCCTACATACTACGCGGCGCGCGCCGCACTCTGGTGCGCTCTTCCTTCGCTCCTGGTGCTGGCGGCCTGGGTTGGTTTTGAAGACCGGGTGATTCAGGGTATCGTCATCGCGACCCTGCCGCCCGATACCTGGCCGGAATCCCCGGGCCAGGCCAGCCTGATTCTCTCCCAGATCAGCAACGTTGCAAACGGCAGCCTCAATCCTGAGTTTGTGCCAGAGCACATTGCCGGTGCCGCATCGGTGCTTGAAACGGTCGAAGACCAGAGCCATAACTTCAAGGCCGCCCTGGTTTTGCTGGTCGCCGTAGCCGGTGCCACATTTGCATGGACCCGTGTGTCGCCACATATCAACGCCAGGATCAATGTGGAGACCACCCTTCGCCGCATCTTTTTCGTGTGTGCGGCCCTGGCGGTTCTGACCACGGCGGGTATTGTGTTTTCGGTTATTCTGGAGACCATACGCTTCTTCAACCGGATTCCAATTACCGAATTTCTGTTCAGTACGAGCTGGAGCCCCCAGACTGCCATTCGTGCGGATCAGGTGGGCGCCGAGGGCGCCTTCGGTGTTATTCCGCTGTTTACCGGTACCCTGCTGATTTCCGCCATAGCGCTGCTCGTGGCGGTGCCCGTTGGCCTGCTGTCTGCCATTTACCTGTCGGAATACGCCAGCAAACGCGTGCGCGCAACGGCCAAGCCTGTACTGGAAATGCTGGCAGGTATTCCAACGGTGGTTTACGGCTTCTTTGCCGCCCTGACGGTGGCGCCTTTTATCCGGGATGTGGCCGAAGCGATTGGCCTTGAGGCTTCCTCCCAGAGCGTGTTGGCTGCAGGCCTGGTTATGGGCATCATGATCGTACCGTTTGTATCGTCGCTGTCAGACGATGTGATCAATGCGGTCCCCCAGACCATGCGGGACGGCTCCCTGGCGCTGGGGGCAACCCAGTCCGAGACCATGAAGAAGGTGATCTTCCCTGCGGCGCTGCCGGGCATTATCGGCGGCATCCTGCTGGCGGCGTCCCGGGCCATCGGCGAAACCATGATCGTGGTGATGGCGGCGGGGCTGGCAGCCAACCTGACGGCCAACCCGCTGGAATCGGTGACGACAGTCACTGTTCAGATTGCAACCTTGCTGGTGGGCGACCAGGAGTTTGATAGCGCCAAGACCCTGTCAGCCTTTGCACTCGGCATGTTGCTGTTCATCGTTACGCTGCTGCTGAACGTGGTGGCTCTCAAGATTGTACGCAAGTATAGGGAACAGTATGAGTAATCAGAGTTCTCAGGCGGAGATTGTCCGCAACTCCCTGAAGCGCCGCTATCGGAAGGAACGCCGGTTCCGGCTGTATGGAATTCTGGCGATATTCCTGGCCCTGGGTTCCCTGTTTGTTCTCTTTGCTGACATTATCAACAAGGGGCACTCAGGGTTCGTCAAGACCACGGTCAGTCTGGAAATCAATCTCGATTCCGAGATGATGTACCTGGACGACCCGACCGATAAGGACCAGGTATCCCAGGCCGACTTTGTCGCGCCGGTGATTGCCTCCTTACAGGAGTATTTCCCGGACGTCGAAAGCGAGGCCGAGATAAAGCAGCTGGGCCGTCTGCTTGGCAATTATGCCGCCAGTGAGATTCGTGATCTGTTGAGGGACAATCCTGATCTGCTGGATACCACGCAGACCATCGACTTTCTGGCCCATGACCGGGTTTCGACCTACGTAAAACATGCCGATAATCCTAGCTACAGCATCAAGCTCTCAGAGAAGCAGCAGGAGTGGGTGGACGAGCTGGTGGAGCAGGGTGTTATCAGCACCAGCTTCAACGACGTGCTGTTCAGCCGGGGCGATTCGAGGGAGCCGGCCAACGCCGGTATTCTCGGCGCCATTATGGGTTCCCTGTTTACGATGCTGGTAACCCTGGTGATTTCGTTCCCTGTTGGTATCGCGGCAGCGGTCTATCTGGAGGAGTTCGCACCCCAGAACAAGTTTACCGATTTCATAGAGGTAAACATCAATAACCTGGCGGCCGTGCCATCGATCATTTTTGGCCTGCTCGGTCTTGCCGTTTTCATCAATCTGTTCGGCATGCCCCGCTCGGTGCCGTTGGTCGGTGGTATGGTGCTGGCGCTGATGACCTTGCCAACCATCATCATCTCCAGCCGTGCTGCCATCAAGAGCGTGCCGCCATCCATCCGTGAGGCGGCCGAGGGCGTCGGCGCGTCCAAGATGCAGGTGGTCATGCACCATGTGATACCACTGGCAATGCCGGGCATGTTGACTGGCTCGATCATTGGTATGGCCCAGGCCCTCGGCGAAACAGCTCCATTGCTGTTGATTGGTATGGTTGCCTTCATCGTGGATGTGCCGGAAGGTTTTGTTGATTCGGCGACCGTGTTGCCAGTACAGGTTTATCTTTGGGCAAGTGCCTCCGAACAGGGGTTTGTCGAGCTGGCATCCGCCGGCATCATGGTGCTGCTCACCTTCATGATCAGTATGAATGCACTGGCCATCTGGCTTCGCAAGCGTCTTGAGCGCCGGTGGTAAAGGAGAAATTTATGAGTGTGAACGAAACAATCGCCAGTGAGGCCGGAAGGCCTGAAGAGACCATCATTCCTGTCAAAGACCCGGTGGATGAGGCGGCTGACGCTCAGTCGGCGCCGGTCGAGGAAGGAAAAACGGTGGGTAAGCCCAATGTGGAAGACCCCAAGTTCAAGCTTCGTAACGTTGAGGTCTACTACGGCGAGGACCGCGCCATCAAGGATGTCAGCCTCGATATCGGGCGTAATCAGGTGATTTCGTTTATCGGGCCCTCGGGCTGCGGTAAATCCACGTTTCTGCGATGCCTGAACCGGATGAACGACAGCATTGATATCTGCCGTGTCAAGGGCCAACTGATGCTGGACGATGAAGACATCTATGCCTCGAAGCGGGATGTCGTAGAGCTTCGTGCACGGGTGGGCATGGTCTTCCAGAAGCCCAATCCCTTTCCCAAGTCGATCTACGACAATGTTGCCTATGGCCCCCGCATTCACGGGCTGGCCAATCGCAAAGCCGACCTGGATGAAATTGTCGAAACAAGCCTGCGTAAAGCCGGGCTCTGGGACGAAGCAAAGGACAGGCTGGACGCGGTGGCGACGGGAATGTCTGGCGGCCAGCAGCAGCGCCTTTGCATCGCTCGCGCCATTGCGGTCAGCCCGGAAGTGATCCTGATGGACGAGCCCTGCTCAGCACTGGACCCGATTGCCACCGCAAAAGTGGAAGAGCTGATTTCCGAGATGTCGGAGAGCTACACTATCGTTATTGTCACCCACTCCATGCAGCAGGCGGCCCGGGTATCCAACCGTACCGCCTATTTCCATCTGGGCCACCTGGTGGAAGTGAACGAGACCAACAAGGTGTTTACCTCACCCGAGCATGAGCTCACCGAATCTTACATCACCGGTCGGTTTGGTTGATTCCGGCAGGATTGAATACTGGAGAACAAAGTTATGCCAGATAAAAAGGACGATGTTTACGGCGATCATATCTCGCACCAGTTCAATGACGAACTGATGGCCCTGAAAACCGAATTCCTCGAGATGGGGGGGCTGGTGGAGTCCCAGGTAGAGCGGGCGATCACGGCGCTGGTCGAGAACGACGGCCACCTGGCGGACGAGGTGCGTGCCACGGACAAGAAAGTGGACCAGATGGAAATCGAGATGGACGAGGAAGCCACCCTGATCCTCGCCCGCCGGCAGCCCACGGCCCGGGATCTGCGGCTGGTGGTTGCAGTGATCAAGATGGTTTCCGACCTTGAGCGTGTTGGTGACGAGGCCAAGAAGATTGCCAAGTTTGCCATCAAGCTGTCCGAGGAAGGCCAGGCGCCCCGTGGTTATGTGGAAGTTCGTCACATCAGTAATCACGTGCTGAGCATGCTTCATGATGCGCTGGATGCCTTTGCCCGTCTGGATTCGGAGCAGGCGCTGCGGATCATGAAGGAAGACAAGCGGGTTGATGAGGAATACCAGGCTGCCACGCGGACGCTGCTGACGTTCATGATGGAGGATACCCGCAATATCTCCCGGTGCATGTCGGTGATGTGGATTCTTCGGGCCCTGGAGCGGGTGGGGGATCACGCCTGTAACATTGCCGAGAACGTGATCTTCATGGTCAAAGGCGAGGATGTTCGGCATACGCCTGTTGAGGAAGCCGAGAAGGTTGTCGGTCGCTGATTCTGTTCTTGCCTCTGTAGCCTGCTGGTTGGATGCCTTGGCAGGCCCGGGGGCAGTGTTCAGGAAGCGCCCGTGAATACGTCCCTGTAGGGCTCGGTCGCGCCATCCCTGGCGCTCCACGTTCCTGAACACTGCCCCCGGGCCCGCCTCACAAACCTCTCAGATAACGCCTTTAGTTGATGTTGGAGTTTTGGCACCAAGGTACCAGCAAGCGGGCCGGTCCTCCTGTTTGGGATCTATCTTTGGCCATGGATGGCCAAAGTTAAGCGCGCATGGACGCCTCGAGCGTGTCCCAAACAGGAGGACCGGCCCGATTGCCTCCCCCCAAGGTCAAAAATTCTCAGGCCTGCTTCTTCTTGTCGGTATAAGGCGGCCAGCCCAGGGGTTTGCCGGCCAGCAGGTGCAGGTGGATATGGAAAACCGTCTGCCCGGAGTTTTCCCCACAGTTCATCACCACGCGGTAACCGTCGTCTGCAAACTCCATTTCTTTGGCCAGTCTGGCGGCAACCCAGTACAGGTGGCCCACCAGTTCGCGGTCGCCTTCTTCGATGTCGTTGATCGTCGCGATTTCCTTTTTCGGGATAATCAGCAGGTGCACCGGCGCCTGGGGATTGATGTCCCTGAAGGCCAGGCTGATGTCGTCTTCATACACAATATCCGCCGGGATTTCCCGGTTGATGATCTTGGTGAAAATGGTTTCCGACATAATGGTTCCTTTTAGAGTTGCTTCAGCCCCGGAAGGCGCTCCGCCAACTGGCGGATGACCGGGGGCAGTTTGTCGTCGATACCCATAGCGTATTTGGCTACCCGGTTTCTGGCAAATGGCATGGCCTTGGCTGCGCCCAGGCCCAGGTTGCGTAACAGATGCAGAGGCGGGGTGCGGTTGCTGAACAGGTGATAGAACACATCCATGGCCAGCATCATACGGCGGTTGGCCGGGCGGCGTTGGTGTTCGTATTCGGCCAGCCGTGCCGGGTCGGCCAGGTCGCTGCCGGCGCGTCTGGCTTCGCGCAGGACTGACTGCAGGCAGCGGGCGTCCTGAAAGCCCAGGTTAACCCCCTGGCCGGCCAGGGGGTTGATGGTGTGGGCCGCGTCGCCCACCAGTACCACCCGGTTGTTCACATAGGTTTTGGCATGCTGGCGGGCTATCGGGAAGCTGGCTTTGGTGTCGATGTGGGTCAGCAGGGGCAGTTCCGGTGGAAAAGCATTCTGTATTTCCGCCATCAGAATGCTGTCGTCCAGGGATTTCAGGCGCGCCAGTTCTTCCGGCGAGTCGTACCACACCAGAGACGCCCAGCTTTCGCCGTGTCCCGCGGAATGCAGCGGCAGGAAGGCCCGGGGGCCGCTCGGGTAGAAACCCTGCCAGGTGATGTCCTGGACCGCTCCCTGATAACGAACGGAAATCACCATGGCCTGTTGCTGGTACTGCTCCCGGGTAACACCAATGCCGGCCAGACTGCGGACGCCTGAACTGGCGCCATCTGCGCCCACTACCAGTTCGCCACTCAGTTCCGTGCCGTCGTCCAGCGTAACTGTGGCGTTGTGTTCGTTGTTACCGAGGCTGGTCACAGCATGGCCGGCAAACAGTGTGACGCCGGGCTGTTCCTCGGCGCAGGTCCAGAGTGCCTGTTGGGTGACCCGGTTTTCCACGATATGGCCAAGGTGGCTGGCGGACAGGTTACGGGCATCAAAAACCACTTCGGCGATCTTGCGGGGTAACACGCCGCTCAGCGGATGATCCGCTTCATCCCACACTGCCAGGCGGGTATAGGGAGTGGCACGCATGGCCAGTATATCGTGCCAGGCACCAAGCTCGGTAAGGTAACGCTCACTGCCTGCGCTGAGAGCGGACACGCGTATGTCAGGGGCCTGTGAGGCATTAAAAGAGGGTGCACCTCCCTGATCCACAAGGCCAACGCGAAAGCCACTGCGGCCGAGGCCGGCAGCAAGAGCAGCGCCGACCATGCCGGCACCAACAATTACAACATCAAAGGCTTGGGTCATATCGGGTTCCTGTCTGGTACGCCCAGTTTACGCGATGAGCGTGCTCAGACAAGCGGCCCGGATCAAGCCAGCACCGGTTAGAGCTGTCAGTACCCCGCCAGGTTGGCCGCGTGGCTGTCCGTCAGGGACTCTGCACGGCGGGCACGGCCTTTCAGCCAGGCTGGTTTCTGGGCGCCCGGCCTGACGAATCCCTGCTCCAGAACCATCGGATGGACCAGTTTCAGGAAGTCCTCGGTTTTCATGTGAATGGACTCGGTGTGGCTGCCAGCGGCAAAGGCAAGTTCCGGCTGCCTGGTCAGGGCTTCGGCGCAGTAAACCGACATATCGAAGAGGTTGCCGAAAGGTGGCATGGCGCCCACCTCACAATCGGGGAACCGGTCCTGGAATTCCTGCTCGTCCGCCAGGTCGACAAAATCGGTATCGAGGATGCGGGTCAGCCTGTCCCAGCGGATGCGCCAGGTGGCGGGCATGACCAGCATGGCCATTTTCCCGTCGAGTTCGATAATAACGGTTTTTACCACCCGGTCGCCGGCAATCTTGACGTGGTGAGCCAGTTCCTGGGCAGTAAATGCAGGGGGGTGAGACAGGCACATGTATTCCACGCCTGCCTGGTCGAGGTGTTCCTTCAACTGCTGTACCGGCATAGTGACAACCTCCTACCAGCAATGACAGCGGTACTGGAACCGGTGGTTTTTATTGATCCGGTTCCGGTGGCCTGGCGGTGACGCTGCTCTGGCAGTCGCCACCGCCATTATTGGTCAGCTTAGTTGAGCTGGCACAGAATGCGAGTTACCGATTGTGTTATTGAGATACCAATCACTCGGTTTTGTAGACATGCACTTCCCGCTGAGGGAAGGGGATGGTGATGCCTTCGGCGTCGAACGCCTTCTTCACTTTTTCGTGCATGTCCCAGTAGTACGGCCAGAGGTCATCAGTGGCCACCCAGGCCCGGAACATCAGGTCCACGGAATTGTCTCCCAGTCCAGCCACACAAATACGAGGCTCCGGGTCTTTCAAAGAGCGTTCGTCCTCGTCAAAAAGGCGCTGGAGAATGGCCTTGGCCTTGTCGATGTCATCACCGTATCCGATACCGAAGGTCATATCGCAGCGGCGCTTGTCGTAAATGCTGACATTAACCAGGGTTGCGTTGGACAGACTGCCGTTGGGGATCACGATGCGGCGGTTGTCGAAGGTGTTGACCACGGTATAGAGAATCTGGATCTCGGCCACGGCGCCCAGGAAGCCCTGGGCTTCGATGGTGTCCCCCACCTTGAAGGGCTTGAAGATCAGGATCAGCACGCCGCCTGCAAAGTTGGCCAGGCTGCCCTGAAGGGCCAGGCCGATGGCGAGGCCGGCGGCACCGATAACGGCGATAAACGAGGTGGTCGCGATGCCGATCATGGAGGCGACCGAGATCAGCAGCATCACCTTGAAAACAGCGCTTATCAGGCCGCAGAGGAATTTGTTCAGGGTGGGGTCTTTTGCCCCGAGTTTCTTGTCGAGCACTGCAACGAAGCGGTTAATCAACCACAGACCGATGACCAGTGTGATGATGGCAAGCACGAATTTCGGGGCGTAGGTCATAATCAGTGCCAATGCCTGGTCCCAGAGTTCCGACGCATTAACATTGGTTCCCAGAAGGTCGTCCATTCAGTTGCTCCTTGTTGGTTTTGATGACTGGTTTCCTGAAATCTGACAGGGAACACGGGAGGCAGCCACACTCTCGGCCTCCGACGTGTTATAGCAGAGGTTCATGACAAACGTATAATCCGGTACGGGTACACGTTCGTCTGAAGGCCCTGTACGTAAGGATTCAGCGTCTGGCCCACCCGATAATGGTTTCTGGCCCACCCTGCACAACGATACGCCCCTGTTTCTGGTTCAGCTGGTAGTCGTACATGGGGTCGTAGTAGTCCTTCAGCAGTGATTCGATCCATCGGTGATGAGCCGTGACATCGCCGGTCCCGAACTGGGTGTCCAGGGCGGTTTCCATCAACTGCCGCAATTGGCTGTGACGCTCACCACCGAGGCGTTTGCGGATCCGGTCCAGGGCACTGAGGAGATAGTCCCGGAAGTTGAGCCAGCCGGCCTCCTCGCCGTCGCGGGAGACGTAGTTAGCTGCCATCTGCTCAACATAGTCCTCCCGGATGATCCGGATGCGTTCCTCAACAGGCTGGTCGAGCACCATCAGGGGGGCCGATGCCATCCGATCCCGCAGGCTTTCCGGCAGGGCACAGCGCCCTACCAGCCGGCTTTCGTCTTCCAGGTAAACCGGTCCGCCAACTTGGTGGTGAGCCTTGAGCATGGCTACGGCGAGATGGTTTTCAAAATCGATCTGTGATGGCTGTGGTGTTACCTGGCGGCCAAAGCTTGAGCCTCGGTGATTGGCCAGGCCTTCCAGGTCGATCGGATTGGGCAGTTGTTGCAGTACCCGGGTCTTGCCGGTACCGGTGCGGCCGCTGAGAATGACAAACTCCGAGGATTCAATCAGTGCTTCCAGGCTGTCGATCAGGAACCGGCGCATCGCCTTGTAGCCGCCGCTGACCAGCGGATAGTCAATGCCGGCCTCGCGAATCCACTGTTGGGTCAGGCGCGAACGCAGGCCCCCGCGGAAGCAGAACAGGTAGCCGTCTGGATAGCGGGCGGCAAAACGCCGCCAGGCCTCCAGGCGCTGCGCCTTGATGTCTCCGGATACCAGCTGGTGGCCAAGCTCGATGGCCGCATCCTGTCCCTTTTCCTTGTAACAGATGCCCACCCTGTGGCGCTCGTCGTCATTCATCAGTGGGGCATTGATGGCACCGGGAAAACTGCCTTTACTGAACTCCACCGGGGCCCGCACGTCCATCAGTGGCACGTCATTGAGGAACAGGGAAAGGTAGTCGCTGGTGTCGGTTCTGGACGGCATGACAGGCTTCGGTTCGTGCTGAAAATGAGGTCGCAGTATAACGAACGTGCTGCTTTTTTGCTCGTCCGCGGATGCTGCCTGCTCTTGCTGTCGATACAATGCATGCCTTCTCGGTTCGGAGTTCCGGATTAGTCATGACCCCTGACGTTCTCAACAGGCACCTCGCAAAGACACTGAACCGCGGGCGGGTGGCAGCCACGGCGCCGGCTGGATGTCCGGCAATTTCCCTGTACCTGTTTGATCCTTCGGTGCTGGAGGGGCCGATCAGTCATGACGAAGCCCAGGCCGTTGTAGCCGAGCCGGCGTACTGGTCGTTCTGCTGGGCCAGCGGTCAGGTGCTTGCAGCCTACATTCTGGCCAATCCTCATCTGGTACGGGACCAGACAGTGCTGGATTTTGGTTCGGGCTCCGGCATTGTCGCAATTGCCGCCGCCAGGGTCGGAGCAAGGGAAGCCATCGCCTGTGATATCGACCCGGCGGCGCTGGATGCGGCGGCAGCCAATGCCAGGCTGAACGGTGTGAAGGTGTCACTGTGTGACGACTGGAACGCGCGGCCAGCCGGTATTGATGTAGTGACCGCAGCGGACGTGCTCTACGACCCGGAAAACCGGCCTTTGCTGTCTGTGTTCCGCGAGGCCGCACCACAGGTGCTACTGGCGGATTCCCGGATGAAGAATCTGGGTGATGAGAGCTATCGGCAACAGGTCGTAATCGAGGCCCGTACCTGGCCAGATCTGCATGAGTTTGAAGAGTTCAACCGAGTGCGGATCTATCGGGCCGGAGATGCCCTGGCGGGATAATCGGGAGGCAAAAAAAAAGAGGGTAACCTTTCAGCTACCCCCTTTCGGAACAGGTGTCGCATCCTTGCGCTTTAGGCAACCATCCTGCTGCCAATTTCCCTTGCCAGTCCGTGGTGCCGGCGTCCGAGCCGGCGATCCGATTAGTTATCCCTTAAGCGAGGCGTCCCTGTGTCCTTGCCTCTCCCTGCATCCAGTTGCCGGGGTGCATCCTGTGCGTCGTCCCTTTCCCTGTCATCCTTGATGTGATCACTATACCAATCGGAATCTGACAAACGTGTGAATTGTGCACGCCTGCAGCGTTGGGATCGCCGCCAGAATATAATAAGACGTTTTATATCAATTAGTTGGTGATTTTCGGGCGCCCTTGGTCAGGTAAGCGCACGTAACGTCGCAGCAAGATCCTACAGGCTTGTAGGAAATATCTCACACGGCCCCGGGTGGATGTCTCAAGTCTGATTCTGGAGGGGTTTATCCGTTCCGGTCGGAACCTTGCCACGGTTTGTCATTGGCTTTACGCCGCCTGATGAAATCCGGAAACGGGAGCAGCCCGATGGCGATACCTGCGGCGTCAGCGAGGATGTCGGCAACCGCGAAGGTTCTGTAGGGAAGCTGGGCCTGAACCACTTCAATGGCCACTCCGAAAGCCAGTAGCCCGGGAGCGATCCAGAGCCGGCTGAGCCCGGGCCAGGCCAGACGGGTGACGATTGTCAGCTGCAGGAAGGCCAGTGCGTGATTGAATTTGTCGTTGTCCGAGGAAGGGACCGGGTAGGGTTCGCTGGTGGTTGCCAGATACATGATGAATGCTGCGGAAACAACCAGTATCACCTGCCAGAATGGTTGGTATTCAAGCAGAAAGCGGATCCGTTGTGTCAGAAATGCCATGTACACCGTCGGGCTGTGGTGGAGTTTGCAACATGATATGCTTTGCGCCCGGTTACTGTCATCGAAGCTGAGGCGCTGCGAGGTATGTTGAAAGGTAATTTTTTCCGCGGCCTGGGTTATCTCGGAGAGGGATTCCGGCTGATAAGGCAGCCCGGGCTGAGACTGTTCGTTGTTATTCCCCTTGTCATTAATGTTTTGTTATTTGGCCTTCTGTTCTACTTCCTGGCCGAGCTTTTCGCTGCAATGATCGCCGCTGCCATGGGGTGGCTGCCGGACTGGGCCTGGCTGCAGAGCCTGGACTGGCTGTTCTGGCTGCTCTACGGTGCGGTGATACTGCTGATGCTTGCCTACGGCTTCGTCATCGTGGCCAACCTCATTGGTTCCCCGTTTTACGGCTATCTTTCAGAACTGACCGAAAAGCACCTGACCGGCCAGGAAGTCACCACCGATGACGGCTGGAGCCAGATTGTCCGGGACATTCCCCGTGCCCTGTGGCGGGAAGTGCAGAAGATCATCTATTACCTGCCCCGTGCCATCGGTCTGTTCATTATCGGTTTGATCCCGGTGGTCAATCTGGTGGCGGCAGTTCTCTGGTTCATTTTCAATTGCTGGATGATGGCGCTGCAGTACGTGGATTACCCGGCGGACAATCACCGGGTAAGCTTCCGCGCCCTGCGCCGCCTGCTGGGAGATACCCGCCTGTCCGCCCTGGGGTTCGGATTGCCTGTCGCGCTGGCCGCCATGGTTCCGGTCCTGAACCTGGTGGTTGTTCCTGCAGCGGTGTGTGGTGCAACCGCTTACTGGGTTCGTGAAAACGGGCCATCGGATCAAGACGTGTAACGCCGTCAAGGCGAATCAAATCTGTCGGAGGTTTCTTGGATACATCGGAATTTGTAATTGGCCAGCGGTGGGTCAGCCACAGCGACACCGCGCTCGGGCTCGGTATTGTCACGGATATTTCAGGGCGCCGGGTGACGCTGGGGTTTCCGGCGGCGGATGAGGAGCGCACCTACGCCATCGACAATGCACCGTTGTCGCGAATCATCTACCAGATTGGCGAGGAAATAGAGACCTTTGACGGTGAGCGTTACGAGGTCCGTGCCGTAGAGGACATTGGCGGCGTGCTGATGTACCACGCGGAGGACGCCAGTGAAAACCTGGTCCAGGTTTCCGAAGTGAAGCTCAGCAGCGCAGTGGATTTCTCGGCGCCCCATCAACGCCTGTTTGCCGGGCAGTTTGACCGCAACGGAGCATTTCGCCTGAGAATGGCGACCACCCGTCACCTCGACAGGTTGCGGGCATCATCGGCCCAGGGCCTGATTGGCGCCCGTACCCAGCACCTGCCACACCAGATCTACATCGCCCACGAAGTGGCAAAGCGCTATGCCCCCCGGGTTCTGCTGGCAGACGAAGTTGGGCTGGGCAAGACCATTGAGGCGGGCCTGATCCTTCACTACCAGCTGCATACCAGTCGTGCCCGGCGGGTGCTGATCGTGGTGCCCGACTCGCTCATGCACCAGTGGCTGGTGGAAATGCTGCGCCGGTTCAACCTGCGGTTTTCGATCATTGATCTGGGCCGTTATGAGGCCATGAAAGACGGCTCCGGGCTGCAGGACGAGGACGAGGAACTGGCTGATGCTGATGAAAACCCGTTTGAAAGCGAGCAGCTGGCCTTGTGCAGCCTGGATTTCCTGATGAGCAGTGCGCAGGCCCAGGCCGATGCGATTGCCGCCGGCTGGGACCTGATGGTGGTGGATGAGGCGCATCACCTGGCCTGGAGCCCGGAAAGCGCCAGCCCGGAATATCGCCTGGTTGAGCAACTCTCGGCAGCCAGCAATGGCCTGCTGCTGCTGACGGCAACGCCGGAGCAGGTGGGGGTGGCCAGCCACTTCGCCCGCCTGCGGTTGCTGGACCCGGCGCGGTTTCACGACCTGGAAGCGTTCAGGGAAGAAGAAAAGCAGTATGAACAGATCAACCAGGTGGTCTCCCGTATTCGTGAGCAGGGCGTGGCTTCACTTTCGGACCAGGACCGGGACGCACTCGGGAACTGGCTGGGTGATGAACTGGATGCGCTGGCTGCCTCCGGGGACCCGGAGCAGTCGGTGATAGAGGCATTGCTTGATCGCCACGGCACAGGCCGCGTGCTGTTCCGCAATACCCGTGCCGCCATCAGGGGGTTTCCGGAACGCCACCCGCTGCCAGTGGGTTTGCCCTGTCCACAGCTTTACCGGGGTGGTGATGCCTGTCATGGCATTGCGGGCCTGGCCCCCGAGGCCGCCGTGGATGGAGAGCAGTGGCTGGCGGAAGACCCCCGGGTTACCTGGCTGGAAAAAACCCTCTCGGGACTCAGGCCCGCCAAGGTGGTGGTGATCTGCGCCCATGCCTCCACCGCCATGGCTCTGGAAGACTACCTGCAATTGCGGGCCGGCATTCGCAGTGCCGCGTTCCACGAGCACCTGAGCCTGATTGAACGGGACCGGGCCGCTGCCTATTTTGCCGACACAGAGCAGGGTGCCCAGGCACTGATCTGTTCGGAAATCGGCAGTGAAGGCCGTAATTTCCAGTTTGCCCATCACCTGATCCTGTTCGACCTGCCAGCGAATCCTGACCTGCTGGAACAGCGGATCGGCCGGCTTGACCGGATTGGCCAGACCGAGACTATCGACATACACATCCCTTACCTGCAGGGCACCGCCCAGGAAACCCAGTACCGGTGGTTCGAGGAAGGCCTGAATGCCTTCAGTGAAAGCTGCTCGGTGGGTGTTGCGGTCCATGACCATGTGGCGTCGCAGTGGCAGGCCGCCATTGATGGTGACAGTGACCAGCTGCCAGCCTTGCTGGAAGCCTCGCAGGCAGAGGCTGAGCGCCTGCGCACCCTGCTTCGCAACGGCCGGGACGCTCTGATCGAGCTCAATTCATGCCGCCCCGAGGTGGCGGATGAACTCATCAGCCAGATCGAGTCCGAAGAAGAGTCGGCTCTGGTTCGGGATTATATGATCGAGGCCTGTGACATCCTTGGTGTGGATGTTGAGGACCATTCCGAGCACGCGGATGTGCTGCGCCCGGGGGAACAGTACCAGGCGGGCCATGTGACAGAGCTGCCGGAAGAGGGGCTGACGGTGACCTGGAGCCGGCAACAGGCACTGGAGCGTGAGGATATGGCCTTCATGAGCTGGGAGCACCCGCTGGTGACCGGAGTAATGGAGTCCGTTACCAGCTCCGGGCTCGGCAAGGCGGCCCTGGCCAGTATGACCGTCAAGGCGCTGCCGGCCGGCACGCTTCTGCTCGAGGCATTGTTTACCGTGCATTGTCCGGCCCCTGAGTCGCTCCAGCTGTCCCGTTATCTCCCGGTTTCACCCCTGCGGTTGCTGGTGGATGTGAACGGGCGGGACCTGTCGGCAACGCTGCCCCACGACAGGCTCAACGACATGTGTTCCAATATTCGCCGGCGCACTGCCCAGGCCATCGTGCCCCAGATTCGTCCGCAGGTTGAAACCATGGTCGATCATGCCGAAAACCTGGCCGGGCCTCACCTTGAGCCGCTGAGGACGGCAGCGCTGGAACGGGTGAGGGAGGTGTTTGGCCCTGAAATCCGTCGCCTGGAGGCAATGAAAAAGGTAAACCCGGCAATCCGGGCCGATGAAATCGATTTTTTCCGGGAGCAGCTTGCAGCCGCAGAAACGGCGCTGGGTCAGGCCAGCCTGTCACTGGAAGGTATTCGTGTGATTGTAACTGCCTGATGGTGAACCAGTTGCTGGTCAGGCTTCATCTGATCAGGTAGGTTGAACGTAACAATTTGTAGTTTCTGACATTCTAAACCACGGACGACAGAGAGTATCCATGATGACTTTCATACTGTTTCTTGTTGCTGTTGCCGGGCTTCTTGTCGTAATGCGCAAGGAATCCGGCGCCAAACCCGCCATCGGGGTCATGGTAGTAACAGGCGTGCTTTCACTGTTTTTTGCGTCGGGCCTGCTGGCACCGGTCCTGTTTATCGGCGCGGCTGTTACGGCATTCGCGGGCCTGCCCGGCTTCCGCCAGAGCTGGCTGACCCCGAGGGTGTTTGCCATGTTCAAGAAGGTGGCGCCCAAGGTTTCCGATACCGAGAAAGTGGCCCTTGAGGCAGGCACCGTCAGCTGGGACGGCGAGCTGTTCACCGGGCGCCCCGACTGGCACAGCCTGCTGATCAACCGCAACACCGGCCTGTCCGAGAAAGAGCAGGCGTTCGTGGACAACCAGTGCACCCAGGCCATCTCGATGTGTAATGCCTGGGACCTGGCGGTCGAGCGTGCTGACCTGCCTGAAGAGTTGTGGGATTTCCTCAAGAAAGAAAAATTTTTCGGCATGATCATCCCCGAAGAGTATGGCGGCCTGCACTTCTCTGCCAAGGCCCAGACTGCGGTGCTGCAGAAACTGGCGGCCAATGAAATGCTGATGGTTACCGTCGGTGTGCCCAACTCCCTCGGCCCGGGCGAGCTGCTGGTCAAATACGGCACCGACGAGCAGAAGAACCATTACCTGCCGCGTCTGGCGGATGGCCGGGAGATTCCCTGCTTCGGCCTGACCGGCCCCCGTGCCGGCTCTGATGCCACCTCACTGCCGGACACCGGTATCGTCTGCAAGGGCGAGTTCGAGGGCAAGGAAGTGCTGGGCCTGCGCCTGAACTTCGAGAAGCGCTGGATTACCCTGGCACCGGTTGCCACCGTGGTGGGCCTGGCCTTCCGCATGTTCGACCCGGATGGCCTGCTGGGCGACACCAAGGATTACGGCATTACCTGTGCGCTGATTCCCCGCAACACCAAAGGCATGGAAATCGGCCGCCGGCACTGCCCCATTGGCACACCGTTCATGAACGGTCCCATCAAGGGCACGGATGTCTTTATCCCGCTGGATTACATCATCGGCGGTCAGGAAATGGCCGGCCAGGGCTGGCGCATGCTGGTTGAATGCCTCTCGGTAGGGCGCTGTATCACCCTGCCATCCGGCGCGGCCGGTGCCGCGGCCTATGCCGTTGGTACGGCCGGCGGTTTTACCCGCATACGACGCCAGTTCAATACTCCCGTGGCAGACATGGAAGGCGTGCAGGAGCCGCTGGCCCGCATTGCAGCACAGACCTACATCGCCCAGTCCGCGGTCAACCAGACCGCCAACATGATCGACAAGGGCGAGAAGCCGGCTGTGCCTTCCGCCATCCTCAAGTACCACCTGACTGAAATGCAGCGGGCGGTACTCACCGACGCCATGGATGTCCACGGCGGTAAAACCGTCACCCTTGGCCCCCGTAACTACCTGGGTATAGGCTTCAGCGGTGCGGCGGTGTCCATCACCGTGGAAGGCGCCAACATCATGACCCGCAGCCTGATGATCTTCGGCCAGGGTGCAATCCGCTGTCATCCCTACGTGCTGAAAGAGCTGGCGGCGAAAGACAACGATGACATCGAGGCCTTCGACGACGCCTTCTTCGGCCACGCCGGCCTGATCTTCGGCAACGCCGCCCGCGCCTTCACCCAGGCACTGGGCATCGGCAAAGCCGACGTACCCTTCGACCACGCCGCCCGCAAATACGCCCAGGGCGTCGCCCGCTTCAGCGCCGCCTTCGGCCTGTGCGCAGATGCCGCCATGACCACCCTGGGCTCCGAGCTGAAAATGCGCGAGCTGATCTCGGCCCGCCTCGGCGACGTGCTGGCCAACCTCTATCTGGCCTCCATGGTGCTCAAGAACTGGCATGAAACCCAGCCGGTTGACGGCGAAAGGGACCTGATGGAATACAGCCTGGCACTGTTGCTGTACCGGGCAGAGAACGCCATGGACGAATTCCTCCAGAACCTGCCCAACCGCCCGGTTGCCCTGGCCCTGCGTGCGATCACCATGCCCCTGGGCCGCCGCTGGGACAAGCCCCACGACGACCTGGCCCGCAAACTGGCCCGGGCCATCTCCACTGACAGCCCGGTACGTGAAAAACTGCTGGCCGGTGCCTGGACCACGCCTGGCGAGGGCAAGGGCGCGGTTGAGAATCCCGTTGCGCAATACAATAGCCTGCTGAAAGACTACGACAAGGCCGAGCAGCTCTACCGCAAGGTCACCAAGGCCTACGCCAAAGGCCAGCTGCCGATGCAGGCGCTGCACCCGGAAGAGCGTTTTGAAGAAGCACTGAAAGCCGACATCTTCACCAAGGAAGAAGCGGAATTCATGCGCCAGTACGAGTCCGTTGTCCTGGAGATGCTGACCGTCGACGACTTCCCGTTCGACGAGTTCGCCCGCAACAAGGACACACTGATCGACCACAACCCGGCCTGACAAAGGGCGATAGCGGCTGAAGCCAGGGAAGGCTTCACTCAAGCGCACAGGGATGTGCTCGTAGCGTATCCCGGAAAGGGATCACAACATCCGGCAGGCACCAGACTACGAGGTAACTCAGCAGAATGTGGCTTTCAATCCTGGCGGTAAGCGCCGGAGCCGTTATAGGCGCCAACCTGAGGTGGGCCCTGGGCCTCTGGCTCAACAGCAGCTACCACGCCATCCCCTATGGCACCCTCGCCGCCAACCTCTCCGGCGGCTGGCTCGTCGGCCTGCTGATGGGCTACTTTATCCACGGCACCTCCCTGGCGCCGGAATGGCGATTGTTCGCCATAACCGGTCTTTGTGGCGCCCTTACCACCTTCTCCACCTTCTCCCTGGAAATGTTCTCCGCCATCCAGGAAGGCAAATGGAGCATGGCCCTGGCCGGCATACTGGCCCACGTTGTCGGGTCTATCCTCATGACCGCACTGGGAATTTATACCTTTGGCCTGGTCAGGGGCTGATGGGTACCACTACTTATGCAATAAATTAAAAATAGGGTTGGCAAGCCCGAAAACAAAGAGTAGAGTTATTTGCGTAGGAAAGATTCAGCAAAGCATTCATGAATAAGACGTACCTCCGCAGTTAGTAGTGACCGTCCTGTTTTTGATTCCGCGAGTTCTGTATTTCCGTAAACGCTGATCGGTCATCATGACGATGGTCCGGCGGCAAGATAAAATGATTGATTTCAGGAAGTTTAAGTATGTCTACTACTACCGGTACTGTTAAGTTCTTCAACGAAGCTAAAGGCTTTGGCTTTATCACTCGTGAAGGCGGCCCGGACGTATTCGTTCACTACAGCGCAATTCAGGGCAGCGGTTTCAAGACCCTGGCAGAAGGCCAGCAGGTTGAGTTCACCGTTACCCAGGGCCAGAAAGGTCCTCAGGCGGAAAACGTTACTGCTATCTAACTGATAACAGTATCCGCCAAAAAGGCAGCTTCGGCTGCCTTTTTTTGTGGCCGGGTTTTGTGATTTTACCCGGGATATGACATCTTTTATCCCCTGCTGCTTGCGCTAGCCAAACCGAACTGTTGCTCAGGGCCCTGTATGCTGAAAATCCTCAAAGCTGTCTGGATACTGTTCTGGGCCACACTGCTGACAGTGATTCTTTTCCTGCCCATAGTGATCGCCGCTCTTGCCGGCCGCAGTGGAAACGCCGCCTTTCACGGTACCCAGGTCTATGCCTGGTGCATTCTCAAGCTGACGGGGATTCGGCTGCGTATAACCGGACAGGAAAATATCGATCCGAAACAGCGTTACGTTATCCTCAGCAACCATGCCTCCTATTTTGACCCGCCGGCTCTGGTTCTGGCCCTGGGCCTGCAGTATCGCTGGGTGATCAAGAAAGAGTTGCGCAAGGTGCCCCTGTTTGGTCTGGCGCTGGAAACATCACGCAACCTGTTTATCGACCGCGCCAGGGGCAGTGATGCCCTTGAAAGCATCAAACGGGGCGTTGCGCAGCTCCCGGAGGCCACCAGTATCCTGATATTCCCGGAAGGGACCCGATCCTGGGATGGCAAACTGTTGCCTTTCAAAAAAGGCGGTTTCGTGATCGCCCGTGATGGCCAGTTACCCATTCTGCCGGTAACAATACGGGGCTCCCACGACCGTCTGCCAAAAGGCACAGCGGCATTCTCACCTGGCGTTATTGATATCGTTATTCATCCCCCGGTGGCGACAGCCGGCCGGGAGGTGGAAGATGTCCGTGAGGAAGTGAGGGGCACCATTGAAGGTGCCCTCTGAGGGCGGGACACTAGTCGTTGAAGACTTCTTCGTACAGGCGCATGGTGCCTTCCCAGGAGCGTTTGGCAGCGTCCTCATTATAGGCAATGGGCATGTTGAACTGGTCAGAGATCTTGTCGGCGTCCGGGTTGGTGAAGGAGTGCAGCACCTTCGGGAAACTGACCAGGGTCAGGTCGGCTTCGGCGTCCTGCATTTCCTTTACCAGGCCGGACACCTGGTCTGAAGGCACCATCTGGTCCGCCCCGCCGGTATAGACATGGATCCTGGGCTGAACCTTTCCCGCTTCCGCCTTGATGGGGCTGCTAAGAGCACCGTGGTAGCTCACCACCGCGTCCAGATCCACACCCATGCGGGCCATGTTCAGCACCACGGCTCCGCCGAAACAATAACCCTGAGCGGCAATCTTGTTGCTGTCGACGCTGTCGTGCTGCTCCAGCAGGTTCTTGGCAGCCATGAACCGGGCCTTGACCTGGTCCATGTCTTTTGTCGCTTCCTTCATAAAGTTCTCGGCATCATCAGGGTGTTCTGCCAGCTTGCCTGAACCGTACATATCCAGTGCGAACGCCGTGTAGCCTGATGCCGCAAGTTTCTCGGCCTGCTCGCGGGCAAATTCGTTGTGGCCCCACCATTCGTGAACCACAAGAACCCCGGGGCGTTTGCCCTCGGCTTCATCGTCGTAAGCCATGTAACCGGTGAAGGTTTCACCGTCGACTTCATATTCCACGGTTTCTGTCTTCATTTCGCCTGATGCCTGTCCGCTTGCCAGGGCAAGAGCCGCCGCCAGTGACAGAGGGGCTGAGGCCATTGCACGCTTGTATGTCTTCATGTGTTCCTTCTCCGTTTGGGTCGATTGCCTGGTTTGTCCGGTGTTTTACGCCGGGACCGATTGAACCGATGCATTCAATTGCTACTGCCGGTGTCAGAGCTTTTTACTACACTTTACCGGATGACACATTGTTTACCGGACGGGCTCAGGGAGCAAGGCATGAAAATCGGCGTACCCAAGGAAATCAAGAACCATGAATACCGGGTAGGGATGACCCCCGCGGCGGTTCACGAACTCTGTAATCACGGGCACAGCGTCTATGTTGAAGCCTGCGCCGGATCAGCCATCGGGTTCAGTAACGAGGACTATCAGAAGGCCGGCGCCGAGATTCTTGATGATGGCCCTGCCATTTATGCTGCCGCCGGGATGATCGTCAAGGTCAAGGAGCCCCAGGCCAACGAGAGGGCATTGTTGACGCCGGATCACACCCTGTTCACCTACCTGCATCTGGCGCCGGACCAGGCCCAGACCGACGACCTGGTGAAATCCGGCGCCACCTGTATCGCCTATGAAACCGTTACCGATAGTCATGGCCGATTGCCATTGCTGGCGCCTATGTCGGAGGTGGCGGGGCGAATGTCGATACAGGCGGGAGCCCATTGCCTGGAGAAATCCATGGGTGGCCGCGGCGTTTTGTTAGGCGGCGTTCCCGGAGTCAGCCCGGCACGGGTGACCGTCATCGGCGGTGGTGTGGTCGGGCAGAATGCGGTGGCCATGGCCATCGGGCTGGGCGCCCAGGTGACGGTTCTGGACCGCAATATGGATGTGCTGCGGAACCTGGACCATCTGTATGGCAACCGGATCAGCACCCTGTTTTCCACCGCTGCCACCCTGGATGAAGCAGTGACTGAATCGGACCTGGTCATCGGTGGGGTTCTGATCCCCGGGGCGTCCGCGCCCAAACTGGTCACCCGCGACATGGTCAGCCGGATGCCGGAGGGCAGCGTTATCGTTGATGTCGCCATCGATCAGGGTGGTTGCACCGAGACCTCCAGGCCGACAACTCATGATGCGCCAACCTATGTTGTAGATGGCGTGGTTCACTACTGCGTTGCCAATATGCCGGGGGCCGTTGCCAGAACCTCGACACTGGCACTGAATAACGTAACACTGCCCTTTATCGCCGCCCTTGCCAACAAGGGGCCGGAGCAGGCAATGAAAGACGACCACCACCTGCGAAATGGCCTGAATGTCTACAGGGGCAAGGTGACATTCCGGGAAGTGGCAGAGGCCACCGGCTATGAGTTTGCCGCCCCTGAAACCCTGCTCGGAGAGTGACCCCACTCGAACAAGGAGATTGCATGAAACTGATAGGCTCTACCACATCCCCCTACGTAAGGCGTATCCGGTTGCTGCTGGCCGATACCGACTACGAATTTGTGAATCTCGACATTTATGGCCAGGGCCGGGATGAGCTCAGGCGTAACAATCCGGCGCTGAAAATTCCCATGCTGATTGATGGTGACCAGGAGGTGTATGACTCCCGCGTGATTGCCCGTTACATCAGTGAAAAACAGGGCCTGGCCCCGCTGACCTGGGACCAGGAAAACCAGCTGACGCTCATTGATGCCGCCAACGACTCTGCGGTAATCCTGCTGCTGTCCTCCCGCTCCGGTATTGATATCAGCGAAAACCTGATGTTTTTCAATCTCCAGCGTGAGCGCATCATGATGACGATGCGCACCCTGGCGGCCATGGTCGATGAAGGTCAGTTTAACCAGTGGAACTACCCGGCTATCTGCCTGTATTGCCTGGTGGACTGGGTTGATTTCCGGGATCTGGTGGATTTCTCCGGCATTGAGAGCCTCATCAGCTTCCGCAATCAACACCGCGACAATGAGCGGATTGGCGCCACGGACCCCAGGAAATCGTAATCTTCCGGCAGACCGGGCCTGGCCTGGTCTGCTTTCCCGCCTGAAAAATTAAGTTAAAATTAAGTTCCCCTCAAGGTTGCAGATCCTATCTACCGAAATTATCTTTGGTCATTACTTAATCATTTAAGTTCGTGTGCATCCAAAATGCGGCCGGCAAAAATGATTGAGAAACGACGACAGCTTGGGCGGCGCATAAAGCCTCCGATCCATTGATGTCATAGCGGTAATGTTGAAAAGCGGAGTGTTTTATCACGTAGCTTAATGCATTAAGTGCCAGCTCAACGCTGAACGGAAATCAGACCTTACAAAAACAAGATGAGGTTCCAACAATGAGATTTCGCATTACACCTTGCCACCGCCCGATAGCCACGATTGTCACCACGGCGATGATTTCAGGCCTTTCCGTAAATCTGCAGGCCCAGGAAAGCGTGGAAGACCGCCTGTCTGCTCTGGAGCAGCAGCTGGCAGAGGTCGAGCCCCACGCCCGGGGTGACGAAGGCTTTTCGTTCAACACCTACGCCCGCTCCGGGCTGCTGCTGAATAACGAGGGCAAAAGCGCCCCCGGCGGCCCCTACCTGACCCCCGCCGGCTCCGTTGGTGGTGCCGTGGGCCGGCTGGGTAACGAGCCGGACACCTATCTGGAAGCCATGCTCAACTACAAGAGCGTGGCGGATAACGGCACCAGGTCCCATTACCGCCTGATGATTGCCGATTCCACCACCTCCAGTAACGACTGGACCGCGGATGACGGCGCCCTGAATGTTCGCCAGGCCTATGTGGAATTCAGCAACCTGGCCGGTTTTACCGGTATTTTCGAGAATGCCTCCATCTGGGCCGGCAAGCGATTTGACCGGGACAACTTCGACATCCACTGGCTCGACAGCGATTTCGTGTTCCTGGCGGGCACCGGGGCCGGTCTATACGACGTTACCTTCAGCGATTCGGTGAAGTCCAACTTCTCGCTGTATGGCCGCAGCTTCCTGGATTTTCCCTCCGATCCTGACACCACCGATGGCACCTCCGACACCGACAACTTGATTCTCACAGCCAACAACTACTTCGGTAATGTGCAGTGGATGATCAACGGCATGTCCGCGGCAGACAACGATGAGCGTGTAGTGGGCGGCGTGACCGAGGCGGCCGACACCGGTGTGAATACCATGCTGGCCTACCACGGCGACAGCTTTTTCGGAGTTTCGGAAGGTAACTACAAGATTGCCCTGCTGCACGGCCAGGGCCTGGGTGCGGAGGTCAAGAACATCGGTGCCGACGGCAATCTGCATGAGGATGCCGTCAGCACCCGGTTGGGTGTCTACGGCACCACCTACCTGAGCGATAGCTGGCGGATTGCCCCGGCGATCATGGCGGAAACCAGCACGGACCGCTATGTGGAAGGGGACGAATACCAGTGGCTCACCTTCAACACCCGCCTGGCCAACGAGCTGGGGGCCAACTTCGAGATGCAGTACGAGGCCTCCTGGCAGATGATGGATCTGGAGACCGAGGGCTACGAAGGGCGTGGTGATGTGGATGGGGATTATGCCCGCTTTACCA